>Ga0209347_1000084_pt1 | contig 267035 bp, 244 predicted proteins | sample AutmiccommuBRH23_FD_187382 | JGI IMG/M metagenome (GOLD analysis project Ga0209347, IMG submission 187382) | Deep subsurface microbial communities from Mt. Terri, Switzerland - Autotrophic microbial communities BRH/23 (SPAdes) (version 2) | ecosystem: Environmental > Aquatic > Deep subsurface... | reverse complement strand
AGCGCATTGGCGAAAGCGAGTTCGGCCGCCGAGCCGCGCGGACCCATGATCAGATCGATATGCGCAACTTCATTGCCGTCGCCGACCAGCGACTCGCCGACCAGCATCTTGTTGATCACTGCCATGTGTTTTCTCCCAAAAAAATCGTAGCGCCTGTATCGACAAGCGCCTCACGCGAGCCGCACGCGCGTGGCGCGCGGCGATGAGAAAGCCCCACAAGCTGGCGCTTGCGGCGCGGACTCAACCATTTTTGCGCGACCTTGCCAAGGCGCGGGCCCTGGCGCGCGCGAGAAACCTCACACCAGTTCGCGCGCCAGCGCGAAAGCGTGACGAAAATCGAGGCAAAGCGGTTCGTCTGACGTCGCCATCTTCTTGAAAAGGCCCGACTCCGCGCCGTATTTGACGTTGCCGATCGCCAGCGCGCCGATGCCGAGCGCGCCATGAGGCGAGATCACGACGCCATTATCGTGCAGGCCGCACCCTTCGACTCCCAGCGGCGGCACCGCATTGACGTCAGCCGCGATCAAAAGATCCTTGGCGGCGGCGAGGTCTTCCTTCGAAAGGACCTGGATTCCGGCGCGCGCCGCGCACAGCGCGATTTCGTGCTGGCAAAGCAGCGCCCTCACCTGCTCGGGGGTTGAGCCGTCGGCCGGGGCCACCTTGATCTCGAAGCGCTTGCACATCTCGTCGGCGAGCTTGGCCACGCGCTCAAGGCCGCTATAGCCGACGACGGTCACCTCTGCGCCCTCAAGCGCGGAGATCACGGCGGCGGAATAGCCGACGACTCCGGTCGCGCCGTAGATGACGACTTTCGCGCCCTTGAGGTCGCGCTGCTTTTTCTCGCGCAGAATCTTCTCGACGCAGGCGACCATCGCGCCCGCGGTAGTGAAGGAGCCGTAGGGATCGGCGAACAGCGACACTTCGAAGGGCTTGAGGAGCGCCTTCTTGGCGGCGTCCATCATGTCGAGCGCGAGCACGGCGTCCCGGCCGGCGAAGAAAATTCCGGTGCGCAGCGCGGCCGATGGCGCGCGGGAAAACATCGCGTCCTGCACGAGCGCGGTGACTTCGTCGAGCGTGACATTGGTGTAGGGGATCGCCGCGTCATAGCCGGCGTCGAGGGCCATATTCACGTCGAAGGGACTCATGTGCTTCAACGTGCTGAGCATGTGCAGAATCGCTTTGGCCATTGAACTTCCCAACCTTTCCTCGATTTTCGCGTCTTGCGCGGCCAAGAGGCGACGCGCGGCGGGAGATAATCTCCGGCCCCTCGGTTTCTCAATGATTCCCCGCGAAAGGAACGGCGCGCCAGCGCGCGCCTTGTCCTCGCCCGGAGCGACGTGAGGCTTAGAACCCAGAACGGAGCCGATGTCCAGAGGCGTGTGCGCCGCAGCGTGCGGCCGCAGGCCGAGGCGCAGCCGGTCCCGCCGTTGGTTGACGGCGGCCGCGCTTTGCCTCTATAAGCGCCCGCAATCGAGGCTCGGCGCATCGTCGTCGCGCCTCGCTGTCTTTTTCACTCTCTGCTGGCGATCGCGGGCGCCTGACGCCCCGGGCGACGCATGGAAGATATAGAACGTAAAGGAACCGCCATGTCCCGCCGTTGCGAACTCACTGGAAAGGGCGTGCAGTCCGGCAATCTCGTCAGCCACTCCAACCGGAAGACGCGAACCCGTTTCCTGCCCAACCTCGTCAATGTGACGCTCGCGTCCGAAGCGCTGGCGCGTGCGGTGCGGCTGCGCATCTCCGCGGCGGCGCTGCGGTCGGTCGAGCATCGCGGCGGGCTCGACGCCTTCCTGCTCAAGGCGAAGAGCGAGGAGCTGTCGCAGAACGCGCGCGACCTCAAGCGCGAGATTGAGAAGAAGCAGGCAGCCGCGAGCGCTTAAGGGCGCTTGTCTTCAATCATTCTGGTCCGGCACGGCCCCGTCGCTTTGAAAGCGTCGGGGCTTTTATCGTTCCCGGCGTTTCGTTCTTACATCGACGCCTATGAGCATTCGGGGATAGACCCCTCCACGCAGCCGCCGGAAGGACTCGCGCGACTTGTTTGCTGCGCATCCACTGTTTTTGCGAGCGATGCGCCACGCGTAACGGAAACGCTCGCGCGGCTTGGCGCTAAGTCACATGTGACCGAATCCACGTTTCGGGAAGCGCCGCCTCTTGCGCCCGAGTTGCCGCTGATCCTTCCGGCCGTCCTCTGGCTCGCGTTGGCGCGAGCGCGAGGCGAATTCGATCCCGCGCTCGCCGCGGAGCGCGACGGCTTGCGGCGCCGGGCCGGAGAATGTTGCGAAAGGCTGCTCACGGCCTCGACGGAGGGCGACGTCGCCCTTGTCGGGCATGGCTGGTTCAACCGCTACGTGGCTCTGGCGCTCGCCGTACGGGGATGGCGCAAGATAGGCGGAACTGGCTTCGGCCGTCCGTGGGGCCACGCAATTTTCCGGTGAATTGGAAATCGTGACGCTGGAGGCGCGCGCATCGACCGCTTAATGCGGAACGGTGAGGAGCCGGCAATGGACGCGAGCGCGATTCTCGAAAAGTTCACCTCCTATGAAGACCTGCCATGCGGGGCGCTACGCGCCGCTTCCGCTCGTCGGGCGGAGATGACCCCCCTCTTTCTTGATGAGATCGAGAAATACCTCGCCGCCTCCAGCGAAGAACGGGATGGCCCGACGCCCCTTTTCTTCATCTTCTTCCTGTTGGGCGAGTGGCGCGAAAAATCCGCCTATCGATCTTTGGCGCGTCTGCTGCGCGTTTCGAGCGACGACATTCACGTTTTGCTCGACGACGGCGTTACGGAAGCGTCTCATCGGGTGATGGCGGGGGTGTTCGACGGCGATCCCGAACCCTTGTTCGACATCATCCTCGATTCGCAAGCCGACGAATATATCCGCTCGCGCATGTGCGAGGTTTTGGCGATGCTTGTCGTCGCCGGAGAATTGTCGAAAGATCGCGTCGCCTCGTTCCTCGCCGATGCGTTCGGCAAGCTTCCCAAAGACGAGGAAGAAGAATGTTTCGTCTGGAACGGCTGGATGGACGCCATCGCCGCGCTGGGCCTCAACGACATGAGGCCGCTTGTCGTGGAAGCGTTCGAACGCGGTTGGATCAGCCCGTCCTGGACAGACATACATTATTTCGACCACGATCTCGCGCACGCGGCGGCCAGTCCTGACCAGCCCTTCAGTTCCAGTTCCGGCGACATGACATTGTAGGGCGATACGGTTGAAGAGCTTTCCACCTGGTATGGCTTCTCCGAACGCTACAAGGAAGATCGAGCGCAAGCGCGCATCCGCTCCGAGGTTGGACCTTTTGGAGAAAACTTTCCGGAACCCTACGTCAACCCGTCTCGCGATGTCGGCCGCAACGATCCCTGCCCTTGCGGCAGCGGCAAGAAATACAAGAAGTGCTGTTTGACCTGAGCGGGAAATGGCGGCGCGCTGCAAGCTCACCGGCGCATGGCTAAAGCGCGCACTCTCCCTCCTTTGGGAAAGGATGGCCCGGCGGAGCCGGGTCGGGTGAGGGGGTCGCTCCGCCTCCTTGGCGAGGCGCTTTCCCCTCATCCGTCGCGCTTCGCGCGCCACCTTCTCCCCAAGGGAGAAGGAGCGCCCGGCATTACGCCTTCTGGCGAAACTACCCGCGCATATCCGGCGGCGTCGCTTCCTCTGTGAGCCGCTTCAACGCCTCATCGAACGGAAGCTGCGTCTGCGCCTGCGAGCCGAGCCGGCGCATCGAGATCGTGCGCTCGGCCGCCTCTTTCTTGCCCGCGACGAGCAGCACGGGAACCTTCGCCAGCGAATGTTCGCGCACCTTGTAGGTGATCTTCTCGTTGCGCGCGTCGACCTCGACGACAAGCCCGAGCTTGCGCGCCGCGGCGGCGACCTCATAGGCGTAGTCGTCGGCGTCCTGCGTGATCGTGCAGACGACGATCTGCAGCGGCGACAGCCACAGCGGCAGATGCCCGGCGTAATGCTCGATCAGAATGCCGGTGAAGCGTTCGAGCGAGCCGAAGATCGCGCGATGGATCATCACCGGCGTCTTTTTCTCGCTGTCCGGACCGATGTAATAGGCGCCAAAGCGCGACGGCAGGTTGAAGTCGACCTGCGTCGTGCCGCATTGCCACTCGCGGCCGATCGCGTCGCGCAGCGTATATTCGAACTTGGGGCCGTAGAACGCGCCCTCCCCCAGATTTATGCCCGTCTTGATGCGTCCGCCCGAGCGCGCTTCGATCTCGCTCAAGACCCGCGTCATGATCGCCTCGGCTTCGTCCCACGCCTCGTCCGAGCCGACGCGCTTTTCAGGACGCGTCGAGAGCTTGACGACGACTTCCTCGAAGCCGAAGTCGGCGTAGGTCGAGAGGATGAGATCGTTGATCTTGTGGCACTCTTGCGCCATCTGCTCTTCGGTGCAGAAGACATGCGCGTCGTCCTGCGTGAAGGCGCGCACGCGTAAGAGGCCATGCAGCGCGCCGGACGGCTCGTAGCGATGCACGACGCCGAACTCCGCCATGCGCAGCGGCAGATCGCGATAGGATTTGAGGCCATGTTTGAAAATCTGGATATGGCCCGGACAATTCATCGGCTTGATGGCGTAGAGCCGGTCTTCGTCCGTTTGCTCGCGCGCGGGCTGTGAGACGAACATGTTCTCGCGAAACCACTCCCAATGGCCCGATGTCTCCCACAGCGACTTGTCGAGCAGCAGCGGCGCGTTGACTTCGCTGTAGTCAGCCGCGAGGCGCCGGCGCATATAGCCGATGACCTTCTGGAACAGCGCCCAGCCTTTCTGGTGCCAGAAGATCGCGCCCGGCCCCTCCTCCTGGAAATGGAAGAGGTCCATCTCGCGCCCCAGGCGGCGGTGGTCGCGCCGCTCGGCTTCCTCCAGCCGGTGCAGATAGGCGTCGAGCTCCTCCTGCGTCGCCCAGGCGGTGCCATAGATGCGCGAGAGCATGGGATTATTGTGATCGCCGCGCCAATAGGCGCCGGCGACCTTCATCAGCTTGAAGGCCGTGCCGACCTTGCCGACGGACGGCATATGCGGGCCGCGACAGAGGTCGAGCCATTGGCCCTGCTTATAGATCGAGAGCGGCTCGTCGGATTTGATCGCGTCGATGAGTTCGCCCTTGAAAATCTCGCCCTTGGTCAAAAACCATTGCTTGGCGGCGTCGCGATCCCAGACCTCGCGCGTGATCTTGGCGTCGCGCGCGACGATCTCGCGCATCTTCTTCTCGATCGCCGGCAAGTCTTCGAGCGTGAACGGCTCGGCGCGAAAGAAGTCGTAATAAAAGCCGTTCTCGATGACCGGGCCGATCGTCACCTGCGTGCCGGGATAGAGCTCCTGGACGGCCTCCGCCAGCACATGCGCCGCGTCGTGACGGATGAGCTCCAGCGCGCGCGGATCCTCGCGCGTGACGAATTCGATCTTCGCGTCTCGCTCAATCGGAAGCGCGAGATCAACGAGCGCGCCGTCGAGCGTCATCGCGACGCTGCGCTTGGCGAGAGAGGGAGAGATGCTCTTGGCGATGTCGACGCCCGAAACGCCGGGCTCGAACTGACGGGACGCCCCGTCGGGGAATGTAACCGCTACCATATTGACGCTCCTGTCGCGCTCAGTCGCCGATACGAGTCGACGTAAGTCGCTTTGGATGGACGGCGCCTTCATAGCGCCGGCCGCACGCAGGCGCAATCGGCGGGAAGAATGCGTCAGAGAGACAAGAGCGGGTAGGCGCTAAAGCCGATGACGGTGAAGGAGGACGCTGCGCGACGACGCTCCGTCCCATCCGCGTCATTGCCGCTTTGGCGGCCCTCGCGAACTACGTCGGCCTCGCCTTGGCTCGCCGTGCGCCGCAGCTTGAACGCCAAAAATTTCAGCTGTCTCTCAGGCAATACAACGATCGCCAACGATCTGTGCGCAGGCGCACGCCGGTTGGTTTAAATGTCCGCTAATCTCGGTCTCGTCCTTTAGAAAAATTGGGCAACAAAACCACTCCTCTTTTCAAGATTATGACATCCGTCATGAAAAAAAATCGACAGGAACCTAATCGTATAGATATTGACTTGTCAGAGGGTATCAATTAGCCAGTATGCTGCAGCGCAACCTAGGCTACCAAGACGTTTTCGGCCGAAACAGCCTCTTATTGTTTCACCCGGAGAACTCGGATGCCACGAAAACGCCAATCTTTACACTCGCGTATCATGCAAAGCGCATGCAGTTGAACAGCTGTCTGTTGACGCTCCTTAAGTAATGAGGTCGTCGCCTGACCTATGACCCAACAATAGATCCGTCCGGTTTAAGACAGCGCTACGCTTACGCTTAAGCGATGCGTGACCCCCAACGATGTTCACAGCAAGAGTTTTTCCCATGGACGAGCGCAATCTGAATCTTCAGGACTCCGGACTTCGCGGCGACGACGTCGGAGAGTTGGAGCCCATTGCGATCATCGGCATCGGTTGCCGCTTTCCCGGAGGGGCCAGTAGCCCCGAGGCCTATTGGGATCTCCTCGTCTCCGGCCGACCCGCGATCCGCGAAGTGCCGGAAGATCGCTGGAGCTTGGATCGATTCTACAGCGAGAACCCCGACAAACCGAACAAGATCTACACGAGAAAGGGCGGCTTTCTCGACGAGGCGGTCCATCGCTTCGACGCCGCGTTCTTCAATATATCCCCGCGCGAGGCGGTTCACGTAGACCCGCAGCAGCGACTGCTGATGGAGGTGGCGTGGGAATCTATGGAGGACGCTGGCGTTGTTCCGGAATCCCTCGCGGGCTCGGAAACCGGCGTTTATATTGGAGGATTCACGCTTGACAGCATGCTCGATCAGCTGAGCCCGCTCAATCGCGAGAATATCAGCATGCATTCGGGCACTGCCGCGCTGATGACGCTGCTGTCGAATCGCCTGTCCTACTTCTTCGACTTCCGCGGCCCAAGCCTTTCGGTGGACACCGCCTGCTCATCATCGCTCGTGGCCGTGCATCTGGCCTGCCAGGATATTTGGCGCGGTCACGTTTCCATGGCGCTGGCGGGCGGCGTGAACGTCATGTTGCGGCCCGAGTATCCGATGATCATGGGCAAGGGTCACTTCCTGGCGCCCGACGGATATTGCAAGAGCTTCGATGAACGCGCCAATGGCTATTCGCGCGGCGAGGGCGCCGGGGTGGTGCTCCTCAAGCCCTATGCCGCCGCCCTGCGCGACGGCGATCACGTCTACGCGACGATACGCGGCACGGGCGTCAACCAGGACGGGCGCACCGACGGCATCACAATGCCAAGCCCTGAGGCGCAGGAGGCGCTGATTCGGCGCGTCTACGCTCAAAGCGGCGTGCCCTTCGGCAATGTGCGCTACGTCGAGGCGCACGGCACCGGCACGCCGGTGGGCGATCCCATCGAAGCCGGCGTTCTTGGACGCACCATCGGCGCCGGACGCAATGCTGACGACGCCTGCCTGATCGGTTCGGCGAAATCAACGATCGGCCATCTCGAGGCGGCGGCGGGCGTCGCCGGACTCATCAAGGCGGCGCTCTGTCTCGACCGAGGCGCCGTGCCGCCGCAAGCCAACCTGCAGAACCCGAACCCGAAGATTCCCTTCCAGGAACTCGGCATTCGCTTGCCGACAAGCCTCGAGCCGCTTTCACAAAAGGATCACGACGTTTATTGCGGGGTCAACTCCTTCGGCTTTGGCGGCACCAACGCCCATGTGGTCCTTCAGGGCGCGGAGAAGCCGCTGCTGGACGAAAAGAAAGATGGATCGGCGGGAGAGCAAATCCTCACCCTTTCCGGCCGCGATCCCAAAGTGCTGACCGTTCTCGCCCGCTCCTATGCGCAGCTGCTTTCGCGCAACAAACGTCCGGCGCTCGAGGACATTTGTCATTCGGCGCGAATCCGCCGCTCGGCGCACGAATGCCGCCTGAGCGTCGTCGCCGCTTCGGCCGCCGAAATGGCGACCGAGCTGGAGCAGTTCGCCGAGCACGGCTACAGCGACCATGTCATTCAGGGCAGAGCCCTGCGGCGCGCCGAGCCGCGACCCGCTTTCGTGTTTACCGGCATGGGGCCCCAGTGGTGGGGCATGGGCCGGCAATTGCTGGAGAGCGAACCGGTCTTCCGCAAGGCGGCGGAGGAGATCGACGCGATCTTCCGCCCCCTCGCCGGCTTTTCCATTCTGGAGGAAATGCGCGAGGACAAAAGCCGTTCGCGGGTGAAGGAGACGCGTATCGCGCAGCCCGCGAATTTCGTCGTGCAAGTCGCCTTGAACGAACTGCTGCGTTCCTGGGGCGTCTATCCGGCGGCGGTGGTCGGACACAGCGTCGGCGAGGTGAGCGCCGCCTATGTCTCGGGGGCGCTGAGCCTCGAGGATGCGATCGCCGTCTCTTACCATCGCAGCCGACTTCAGCAGTCGGCCGCCGGCAAGGGGCGTATGCTGGCCACCGGCCTCAATAGAGAGCAGGCCGAACGCATTCTGGAGTCCTACCCGGACATCGTTTCGGTCGCCGCGATCAACAGCGTTTCCACGGTCACGCTGGCGGGCGACGCCGAGGCGCTGGCCGCCATCGCCGAGCAACTCGCCAAGGACGAGATTTTCAATCGCTTCCTCGATGTCGAAGTCGCGTATCACAGCCCCCAGATGGAGGAGCTGAAACCGGAGCTGCGCAAGTCCCTGAGCGAGCTTCGCCCGCACACGCCAAAGATTCCGCTCTATTCCACCGTGACCGGTCGGCGCGTCGAAGGTCCCGACCTGGACGCGGAATATTGGTGCGCCAACATGCGGGAGCCTGTGCTGTTCGCGGACGCCATGATCTCGATGGTGGCCGACGGACTGAGCGGCTTCGTGGAGGTCGGTCCGCATCCTGTCCTCTCGACGTCGATCAAGGAAGTTCTGCGCGCCAATGAGGCGGGCGGCGTTTCAATCGCGACTTTGCGCCGCGAGCATCCCGAGCGCGCGACGGCCCTGGCCGCGCTCGGCGCGCTCTATGCTAACGGCTACGACGTCAACTGGCGCGCGCTTTCCCCCGCCGGCGCGCGCTTCGTGAAGCTGCCATTGTATCCCTGGCAGCGGGAATATTATTGGAACGAGACGAGCGCCGCCGCGCTTGACCGACTTGGCCGCACGGAGCACCCGTTGCTGGGAAGCCGGGTGTCGTCGCCCATGCCGACCTGGGAGCATGATCTCGGCAGGCCATCAATCTCCTATCTGGCCGACCATGTCATCGGCGGAGCGATCGTCTTCCCGGGCGCCGGCTATATCGAGCAGGGTCTGGCGTTGGCGTCGCTTCTCGATGAGGGCCAGGCCAGTTACACGCTGGAAAATCTTTCGTTCCTCAGACCGCTCGTCTTCCCGGCGCTTAAAGATCCCATCGTTCGGGCGACCTTCGACCCGAGCTTGAGGGAGTTCCAGATTTACGGTCAGACCGACGAGGAGACCGACGCTTGGACGCTGCACGCCACGGGCCGGGTAATCGCCTTGCCAGCGCCTCGGCCCCAAGCCGAGTCATTGGCGCAGGTGAAGGAGAGAATACGGGAGCCGCTCGACGCCGCCGAGCTTTATGATCGGTTGTCGGCGCATGGGCTGGCCTATGGCCCGCACTTCCGCACTGTTCGAAACTTGACGCGGGACGGCCAGGAGATCCTGGCGGAGCTGGACAATATCCAAGGGCCCTCGCAGGAGCTCGAGGCCTATCGGCTTCATCCCGCCCTGCTTGACGGCGCGATTCAGACGCTGGTGGGCGCGATCGGCGAGGGAGAACTCGAGGAATCGACCTATCTGCCGGCGGGAGTGGATCGGGTCATTTTTTATCCTGGAAGCGGCGATCCGCGCTGGGCGCATGGCCGCGTCAAAGATCGGCGCGCGGACGGGTTCGAGGGCGACCTCGTGCTCTATCGCGAGGATGGCGGCGTCGCGGCGGAAGTCCTCGGCATCCGATGCAAGGCGCTCCACACCGCGAAGCTCACGCCAGAACAGCGGCTTGAAAGCCGATCCTACAGGCTCGCCTGGGAGGCCAAGCCGCTCGGCGAAACCGATCAACAGGCTGGAGACTGCCTGATCTTTGGAGCGAATCCGGGCGCCGGCGAGGAACTCGCGGCCGCGCTTGAAGAGATCGGAGCCAAAGTCCGCGTGTTGGACGCGCAGTCGCTTACGGATGTCGCCGCCGCGCGCAAGATTCTCGAAGAAAGCCCTGGGCTTCGCGCCATCGTCTTTCTCGGACAATCGGAGCCGGGCGCCGACGACGCCGTGACCGATCTTGGCGAAGCCAAGCGCCTTCTCCGCCTGGCGCAAGCGCTGGAAGGCGAGGACGCCGGCGACGCTTCTTCCCCCAGACTATTCGTCGTGACGTCGCTCGCGCAGCCGCTGCCCGGCGGGCCGACGGTGAATATGGCGCACGCCCCGCTGATTGGTCTGGCCCGCACCATCGCCGGAGAGAATCCCAATTTGCGATGCGCCGCCGTCGATATCGATCCTCGCGACGGCAACCGCGGGCTCCTCGCGCGCCAAATCCTGAGCGATGATCCCGAGACCGAGATCGCCCTGCGCGGCGATGAACGGCATGTGCAGCGACTCGTGCCCGCGGCCGCCCTCCGCAAGGAGGAAGGCGAAGCCGAGACGCGCACCGTCGCCGCCGACTCCGTGCGCGCCTTCCGCTTGGCGCGCGGGACCGAGAACCGCCTGGAGAGCCTGCGCTTCGAGGAGGCCCCCCGGTCCGCTCCCGCCCCGGGCGAAATCGAAGTGGAGATCAAGGCCGCTGCGCTGAACTTCAAGGACGTGTTGAAGGTCCTGGGCATGTTGCCCGCCAAGGCCCTGGAAGGCTCCTACCACGGCGCGGAACTCGGCATGGAGGCGGCGGGCGTCGTCACCGCCGTCGGCGAAGGGGTGACGGCCTATAAGGTCGGCGACGAGCTGGTGGGATCCTTCAAAGGATCATTCAGCTCCCATGTGCGCGTTCCCGCCGATCGCGTGCTCGCCATGCCCAAGCCGCCGGCTTTGACCTTCGAAGAAGCCGCCAGCCTTCCCGTCATCTTCATGACGGCCTACTACGCCTTGCATGACATCGCGCGCCTGCGGGCCGGCGAAACCGTGCTCATTCACGCCGCCGCCGGCGGCGTGGGACTCGCGGCGATCCAGGTCGCCAAGTGGCTTGGCGCACGTATCTTCGTCACGGCGGGAAGCGAAGCGAAACGGGACTATTTGCGCACGCTCGGCGTGGAGCAAGCCTTCGACTCGCGCAGCCTCGAATTCGTCGACGGCGTTCTGAAATCGACCAATGGCCGCGGCGTCGACGTCGTCCTCAACTCGATCGCGGGCGAGACCTTCATCAAAAGCTTGGAGATCACGGCTCCGTTCGGTAGGTTCGTGGAAATCGGCAAGCGCGACATCGTCGAAAACGCGCGGCTGCCGCTGCTCCCGTTCAACAAGAACCTCCTGTTCGCGGCGGTTGATCTCGATCGACTGATGGCGGAACAGCCGCAGGCGGTCCGAGACCTTCTCGCCCAAATCTGGGACCGGTTCGAGCAGGACGATTTCCACCCGGTGCCGCTCACTGTCTTCCCGCTGCAAGAGGCTTCGGACGCGTTCCGGTTCATGGCGCAGTCGAAGCAGACGGGCAAAATCGTTCTCTCCTTCGGCGATTCCGCGGGCGTCAACGTCGTTCCGGAGGAAATCGAGGAGAAGCTGATCAAGCCCAACGCCACATATTTGGTGACCGGCGGCCTCAGCGGCTTCGGCCTGAACGCCGCGCGTTGGCTGGCGCGGCAAGGGGCGGAAAATCTGGTGCTGGTCAGCCGCAGCGGCGCCGCCTCCGGCGAGGCGCAACGCGCGGTGGCGGCGCTTCAGGAGCAAGGCGTCAACGTCGTCAGCATCGCCGCCGACGTCAGCGTCGAAGCCGACGTCGAAGCCATGATGGCGCGGATCAATAAGGAGCTTCCGCCGCTGCGTGGCGTGGCGCATTCGGCCGCTGTCTTGGACGACACCGTGCTTTCCGGCCTCACCGACGCAAGGTTCGACGCGGTCTATCGCCCGAAGGCGATGGGCGCCTGGAACCTGCACCGTGCGACCGCCGATGCGCCGCTCGACTTCTTCCTTTGTTTTTCGTCCATTTCCGCGCTCATCGGCAACCCTGGGCAAGGAAATTATGTCGCCGCCAACGTGTTCCTTGACATGCTCGCGCACTACCGCCAGACGCTCGGCCTTCCCGGTCAAAGCGTCAACTGGGGCGCGATCGGCGACGTCGGCATGCTCACGCGCGACAAGACCGTTGCGCAGCATCTGGCGCGCGCCGGCATCCAGCCGATTTCCTCCAAGGAAGCGCTCGAGGATCTGGAGGGGCCTCTCGGTCAGGGGACGGCGCAATTCGCCTACATCGATGTCGACTGGTCCAAGTGGGCGTCCACCCATCCGGCGAGTTCGGCGCCCCGCTTTGCGCCGCTTGTCGCCGAGGCGCGAGACGAGGCCGACAGCGTCCTCGACAAGATACGCGCCGAACTGGCGCAGATCGAACCGGAACAGCGCGGCGCGCACATTGTCGGCATTCTTCGCGGCGTCGTCGGAGAGACTCTTCGCATCCCCTGCGAGCGCATCGACATAGACGCCCAATTGTCGGAGATGGGCATCGACTCGTTGATGGCCGTGGAATTGCAAGTCGCGGTCAAGGCGTCGCTCGGCGTAGAAGTCTCTCTCATGGAGCTCATGAAGGGACGAACGGTCGCGTCGCTCGGTCGAGACTTGCTCAAGCGGTTAGGGTGAGGGGGCGACTGCCCCCTCCCGCTTATCCGATCCGTTCCCTGACGAGTTCAAGGAAATCACGAAAATGCGAATTGATGCGGTGAAGGCGGCCTTGCCGTCGCGCAAGCTGTCGAACGACGACATCCTCGAGATGGTCCGCGAAAGCAGCGAAGCGACGTATAACGGCGATCTCGACGCGGCGATCAAAAGGATCGAAAGCTGGCTCACTTACAGCGGCGCTCAAACGCGCTATCTGCTTGAGGACAACGAGACGCCGCTCAGCGTGTTGACCGGGGCCATCGACGGCGCGCTCGAAGAAGCGAAATGCGCCAAAGAGGACATCGATACGCTCGTCTATGTTGGCGTCGGACGCGGATTCATCGAGCCGGCCGGCGCTTATCTCGTCGCGCATGCGCTGGGCTTCGATAAGGCGCATTGCTTCGATGTGCTGGACGCCTGCAACAGCTGGTCGCGGGGCGCTCAGATCATCTACCACCTGATGCAGTCAGGAAGCAGCAAGCGCGCGATGATCGTCAACGCCGAGTTCAGCGTGACCGGCAATCGGCTTGGCAATTTCGCCCTGCGGCACGAGGGCGAGCTGACCTGGACCTTCCCGACGTACACGATCGGCGAAGCCGCCACCGCGACGATCTTCTCGGCCGATCCGACAAACGAGTGGAAATTCAGGTTCCGCTCCCGGCCCGATCTCGCGGATCTGTGCACGATCCCGGTCAACGGCTTTCAGGGCTACTGCAATCAGACCGAACGTATCGGCAAGAACGGCAACCGCTTCACCTCCTACGGCTATGAATTGTTCGAGGCGGCCGGACCCGAGCTCATTCAGGTGTTTCAAGACCTGGATCCGCCGATCGACAAGCTCCGTGCGATTTTCCCGCACGCGGCGTCTCAGAAGGCGGCCGACGACCTCGCCGAAAAATACGACCTGGGGCATCTCGTGACCAATGTTTATCCCCGTTGCGGCAATCTCGTTTCCTGCTCGGTGCCGGCGGCCATGGCCTTCGCGGTCGAAGAACAGCGCGTCGCGCGTGGAGACCTGCTCGCAGCGGTTGTCGCCAGCGCAGGCATGTCGTTCTCGGCGTATTCCTTCGTCTACTGAAGGAATTTCGCGATGATGCTCATGACGCTGCCCGCCTTTGTCCTCAACTCCGGCGCCTATGGCCTCGGTTGCTTCATCGAGACCCGTTTCTCAAACAGCCAGCGTCGTTCACGGATCATCGCCGAGTGGATACGTGCCTATTTCGTCCGCATGGGCCCCTTGTACATCAAGGTGGGACAAATCCTGGCCACCCGCTCGGACGTGTTGTCCGGCGACATGCAGGACGTCCTGTCGACATTGCAGGACGACGTGCCGGGCATGCCAGACAAGGCTTTGCAGAAAATCCTATGCCGAGCCTATGGCCCCGCTTGGAACGAAACTTTTTTGGACTTCACCGCCGAGCCGATCGCCAGCGGCTCGATCGCACAGGTTCACGAGGCGCGCCTGCGCACCGGCGAACGCGTGGCCGTCAAGATCGTCAAGCATGGGGTTGTCGAGTCGCTGAGGGACAACATTCGAATCGTCAGCTTTTCCTTGCGACTGGTTCACAAGTTGTTGAGGCCCGCGCGCTTCCTAGACCTGCCTGAGCGCTTCGACGAAATCGCCAAGCTGCTGTCGGTTCAGGTCGACATGGACGAAGAGCGACGGAACCAGCAGGCCATTTACGACGCGTTTCAAGGCCATCCCTATATCAAGATACCCCGGCTATATCCCGATCTTTGTCGAGACGACATCCTGGTCATGGACTTCGTCGAGGGACTGCGCATCAAGGACATTTCCGCCTGCGACTTGCCGAGACAGCAGATCGCCCGGCGGGTCCAGGACGCGATTTACACGATGCTCTATCATGAAGGGATCTGTCACGCCGACCCGCATCCGGGCAACATGTTCTTCTCGAAAAGCGGCGACGTGATCTTGGTTGATTTCGGCATTGTCGCCAAGCTGGATGAGGAAGAGAAGTGGGCGCTCTCCGCCTATTTTTGCGCGTGCATCCGCCGCGAATGGGAGAGCGCGGTCGAGAGATTCACGCGGGCGTTCGTCTCCAAAAGGGGCGATATCGACTCAAACTGGGAGAGCTACCAACGCGGCCTGATTGACGTGTTCAAGTTTCATTATCAGGAGCGCACGGGCAAGTGGTCGACATATGAATTTTTTAGAGACTGCAGCCGCGTATTGAGCCGTCACGGCGCCAAATACTCCACTCAGTTCGCCAAGATCGAGCTCATTTTTCTCTCCTGTGAAGGCACAGCCGACAAAATCGACCCGCACATCGACATCTGGGATAATGCGCGCAGATTCAACGACCGATTTTCGCCTTACATGAGCGACGCCGTGCAGGCGATCTTCGACGTGCATTTCAAGCAGACGACGCCGCAAAGCGTCGCGCTCGCCGAGCGCGCGAGCGGGGCGCTCGTCGCTCCGACCCATCTCGATCGCTATTTCGTGCCGAGCGGATTTCCCATTTTTGTCAAGGAAGCCAAGGGCAGCCGCATCATCGACGTCGACGGAAACAGCTATGTCGATCTTTCGGCTGGTTACGGTCCGCACGTTCTGGGATACGCTCATCCAAGCATCGTCGAGAGCCTCGAGAAATCTGTTAAGTCCGGTTGGGTCAACGCGCTCGGCAATCTGCCCGAGCTGGAGCTCGCGGAAATCCTGTTAGCGGCCTTTCCCTCGGCGGAACGGGCGGTTTTTTCCAATTCCGGAACCGAAGCCGTCATGCAGGCCATTCGAATTTGTCGCGCCCACCGGAAGCGAAATGGGATCGCCAAATTCGAAGGCCATTATCACGGCTATTCCGATTCCGGCATGGTGAGCTCCTATTTTCGCTTTCGGGGGCCGCTCGAGTCGCCGGAGCCGATCCACGGCAGCCCGGGATGCCACACCGCCAACGTCAACGACGTGCGCGTGCTTCAATATGCCCACCCGAAGGCGCTGGAAGAGCTGCGCGCGCAGGCGGACACGCTGGCCTGCGTGATCTGCGAGCCAATGCCGACCGTGACGGGCGGCTACGACACTGAGTTTCTTCAGGAGCTGCGCGCAATTTGCGACTCGACCGGGCTTCCTCTCATCTTCGACGAGGTCGTCAGCGGCTTTCGCGCCACATATGGCGGCGTGCAACGACTCATTGGGGTCGAGCCCGACATCACCTGTCTTGGCAAGATCATCGGCGGCGGCCTGCCTTGCGGCGCGATTGTCGGGAAAGAGCGGCTGATAAGCTACGCCAAGACCACGGGAGATCCGTTCACGGATTTCGAAAATCGCGTCTTTATCGGCGGCACGATGAGCGGCAACTCGATGTCCTGCGCGGCCGGCGTCGGCGCGCTGACTTATTTGCGGGACCACCCGGAAGTTTATGACGCGCTCGACGCCTCCACGGCCTATCTCGCCGACAATTTGCGCGCGTCGGCGACCGAGAAGGGCGTACAGCTTCAGCTCAAGGCGAAACATTCCATTTTCGGCATGGCGTTCTATTACAAACCGTCGAAATACTACCGCCAGAAAATGTCGAGCAATCTCAAGGCCAACGTCGGGCTCGCATATTATATGCGCAAATACGGCGTCTACATGCCTGAGATGCACACGATGATGATCAGCGCGGCGCATAGCCGAGCGGATCTCGATTTGGTCGCCGACGCCTTCAGCCACAGCCTGGATGAACTCATACGCGACGGCTTCTTTGTGACGTGATCGAGCGAATCCTGTTGGCGCAAGCAAGTCCAAAGCGGCCAATCCGGCTTGGCGGCCTCGACGCATGAGCGCGCATTTTTGACAAGCGCGCCGCCATGCCGGAGACTCTGCCCTTACGGCGGCGCGCGATTTTGATGCGTCGGACAAATGGCGCTATGCATCCTCGGCAACCACAAGGACAGAATTACAATTTTCGTGACAGAGCCCGTGGAGGACGGCGACAGCGAGGAGAGAAACGGCGCGCGCGGGCGCTTTAGTTTCGCTTTCGCGTAAAAATTGGGTCTCCTGCTGAAATCAGCGCGAGGGATACGCTGCGCATGGCCTTGGCAGAACTGGATCTCTTCTTCCGCGGCGTCGCCATCGGCGGATTTTTGGTCGTTCTCTTGGCGCTGGTCCGCGAATTTCGCCAAAGCCCGGCCATCGGCTACGGGATCGCCTTCATCGCCTCCGTCATCGCTTATCTCGCGGCTTCCTTCCCCGGCGATGGGGATGCCCTCTCCTTTCTGAAGATTGCGGCGTTCCCGCTGGCCGCCGCCACGATGCCGCTTTTCTGGATGTTTTCCCGCGCGTGGTACGAAGACGACTTCCGGCCCGGCTGGCGGGAATATGGCCTCTTATGCTTCGTCGTCACACTGACGGTCCTGCATGAATTCGTATTCCCAAGTTTTGGCAAGCTCTGGTCCGATGGGAGTTTTCTGATTTGCCAGGTCAGCGCTTTCGCCTTCGCCAGCGACGCCTTGTGGAGGGTTTGGCGCCGGCGCGCGGAAGATCGGGCGGGGGCGCGACGTCGCGCCCGGCCGATCTTCGTCGGCTCCATCGCCATATACGCCTTTGCGGTGACAATCGCCGACAGCCTCTATGGTTGGGCGCCGGGGCTTCGGCCCTGGGTTGTCGTGAACATGGCGGGGATTGCCCTGCTCGTGGTGCTGCTCTGCCATACGCTTCTGCGCATCGGCGAGTCGGGTCTTTTTTCGCGGCCACGGCAGCCGACGGACGCCGCTCCCCCGCCCGACGCAGATTGCCAAAAACTTGCGGCGCGCCTCGATCGGCTGATGACGGAGGAGCGCGTCTATCGCGAGGACGGTTTGGTCATCGCCGCGCTGGCGCAGAAATTGGACGTTCAGGAATATCGGTTACGACGGCTGATCAACCAGCATCTCGGCTACCGCAATTTCAACGCCTATCTGAACGGCTACCGGATCGAGGACGCTAAACGGTCTTTGGAGGATCCGAACCAGCGTCAGGTGCCGATTCTCACCATTGCGCTCGACGCAGGCTTTTCCTCCCTTGGTCCTTTCAATCGCGCCTTCAAGGCCGCCTGCGGAATTACGCCCAGCGAATATCGCCGTCAGGAGCTGCACAAGATCGAGGCGCCGGACCAGGTCCAAGCGGCTCAATAGGGAGAAACGCGCCTTCGCGATCCTCGGGGGCGAGGTCGATTGTGCTTTCGACGATCGCCGGATTTCAAATTCGGCCTGCCGAAATCGAATACCCGAGAGAATGCGGGCGGCTGACGTGTCAAAATGCAGTAATGTCCGCCGCGCATGAACGCGGTCTCATAAAAGGAGTAGTGGTGCGCTTGGTTTCGCTCGCTTTGCTGGGAATTTGCGCCGCATGCGGCGTCGCGCGCGCGGACGAGGATATCCGGGGCGTATGGCTCACCGACGGTGGGAAAGCGCAGGTGCGCATCGCATCCTGCGGGGCCGGGATATGCGGAACGGTCGCGCATGTATTCGCGAGCCCCGAAGGAGACCTCCAGCGCGATTTGCACAATCCTGATCCGAAGCTGCGCACGCGCACGGTGGTCGGCGCTCAGGTTCTCGCCCATTTCAAGCCGGATAAAAAGGGCGCGTGGACCGGGGGCAACGTTTACGATCCCGAAGAGGGCAAAAGCTACGCGGCCTCTTTGGAGTTGCAGCCTAATGGGATGTTGAAATTGACCGCGTGTCTTTCGATACTATGTCAGTCAGAACTGTGGCGGCGGGTGAAATGACCCACGAATATGTAGTCGGAGCGCCGAAGGGCGCGGGCGCTCCCGCGGCGGATCGTCCGCCGCAGAGGCGCGCTCCCGTGCGATTGATCCTACCCGTGGGCCTGGCGGCGGCGCTGGCCATTGGCTTGGCGCTGTTCGTCCGCGCCGAATATTTTGTCGGGACCGGCGAAACGACGACCAAACCGGCGGCGGGCGCGCCGCCCTCCCCGGCGGTTGTCGGCGTCGGCGCGCTGGGCCGGATCGAACCCCGCTCCCGACTCATACGTCTGTCGAACGAGGCGGCCATGACCGGCGGCATCGTCGGCAAGATTCTGGTCCGGGAGGGTCAATCCGTCAAGGCGGGAGACCGGATCGCGGTGCTCACCGACTGGCGGCGCCGCCAGGCTGAAGTGGCGCTTGCTACGGCGGAAATTAGCGCCGCCAAGGCGCGTCTGCTTGCAGCCGAAGCGGAACTGGAGAGCGCCCAGCGCGATTCTAATCGCAAGAAGAGCCTGTTCAAGACCGGCTCCGCCACTCTCACCGCGCTGGACGGCGTCGAATTGCGCGTGAAAAAAGCCAAGGCGGATGTCGGCGTCGCGACCGCCAGCGTCCAGCAGAGCGAGGCCAATCTGCAGCTCAAGCAGGAGCAGCTGTCCCAGGCGGTGTCGACCGCGCCGATCGACGGCGTCATCCTCAAGATCAACGCCCGCCCCGGCGAGCGCATCGGTCCCGAGGGGCTGGCGGACATTGCGGATCTGGACCAGCTTGACGTCGTCGCCGAAGTCTATGAGGCGGACATTCCGCGCGTCAGAGTCGGGCAAAAGGCGATTGTGAAGCTTCCGGAGCGAAAGGCGCCGTATTCGGCGCAGGTCCGCGAGATTGCGTTTCTGGTCCGCAAAAATCACGTCAACGACACGGATCCGCTCGCGGATCGGGACAATAAGATTGTCGAAGTCCGAATGACATTGGACAGCCCCGCGATCAAAGAGCTTCGGCATCAGCTCTTCCGTCAGGTTCAGGTCCGAATAGAGAAATGACCGGCCTGCGCCGGATTGTGTTTGCCGCTCGCCTGGCGTGGCGCCAGCTCGTATACGACAAGCCCAAACTGCTCGCGGCCACCCTGGGGGTGCTGTTCGCCTGCGTTCTCGTGTTTATGCAATTGGGTTTTCGAGATTCCCTCTACACGAGCGCCGCTTCCGCGCCGCTAAAAATGCAGGCCCAACTGTTTCTCCTGCACAAGCAGACGGAAGCGCTCTGGCGTCCTGTCTCCTTCCACCGCAGCATCCTGATGCGCGCCCTGGGCCTTCCCGAAACGCGCCGCGTCGTGCCGCTCTATATGTCGCTCGGCCAATTCAAGAACATGGACACCCATGTCCAGCGGACGCTGATGATTTATGGCTACGACCCCAGCGCCGAGCTGATCCGTATCGACAAATTTGAGAGTTTCAGGGCAGAGCTGCAACGGCAGGACACGGCCATGTTCGATGTCAGCTCTCGCCCGGAGTTTGGCCCCGTACAAGACTTGATCGCCTCGGGGCGCGACATCACCGAAATCAATGGCCGCAAAGTGAAGCTCATCGGCACCTTCAGCATGGGCACCACTTTCGCCGCCGACGGCAATGTCGTGATGAGCGATCTCAACTTCCATCGGGTCTTTCCATCGAGATCGCCCGATCAAATTGATCTCGGCTTCGTGATGCTGGCGCCGGAAGCCGACATCCAAGCCGCGCAAGCGGCGCTGCTGCGGCTCGTCGGGCAGGAAGTGCGGGTGCTGACCTACGAACAGCTCGTCCGCTTCGAGCAAGCCTATTGGGAGAACTCCGCGCCGCTCGGCTTCATCTTCGGTTTCGGCACGCTGATGGGCCTGATCGTCGGCATGGTGATCGTCTACCAGATTTTATTCACGGATATTGGAAACAACATCCCCCAATACGCGACATTGGTCGCCATGGGATACAGCCAGTCCTATCTTCGCAATATCGTCTTCGCCTCGTCGATCTATCTGGCGGTGCTCGGATTTCTTCCGGGCGTCGTGCTCTCGACCCTGCTTTATGAAGTGGCTGAGCGCTCCATTTTCATACCCTTCCCCATGGGCGCCGAGCGAATCGCCAGCGTGTTCTTCTTCATACTGATTATGTGCGTTCTCGCTGGTTTGCTGGCGATACGCAAACTGAAATCGACTGATCCCGCGGACATGTTCTCATGAGCATGATCGACGTGAAAGGTTTGGACTTCGCTTACGGCCATGGCGAGTTACGCCGTCAAGTCCTCATCGATATCCATCTCAAAATTGACGTCGGGGAAATCGTCATTCTCACCGGTCCCTCGGGCTCGGGAAAAACGACGCTGTTGACGATTCTGGGAGGACTGAGGCTTGCGACCTCGGGAAGCGTCGTCGTGCTCGGCAAGCAATTGGTGCAAAGCGAACCCAGCACGCAGATCGCCGTGCGACGGCAGACGGGCTATATCTTTCAGCAACACAATCTCTTCCTCGCGCTGACCGCCACGCAGAACGTGTGCATGGCGCTCGAATTGCATGACACGTTCTCGGAGAAGGAGCGGGTCGCGCGCGCGAGAGAGATTCTGGGCCAGGTCGGACTTTGGGATCGTCTCGACTATCGGCCATCGCAGCTTTCCGGCGGACAGCGCCAGCGCGTTTCGATCGCACGCGCCTTGGTCTCGAAACCAAAGATCGTGCTCGCCGACGAGCCGACCGCGTCCCTGGATAAGAACAGCGGCCATGAGGCGGTCGAAATACTCAGAAATCTTGCCAAGAAGAATGGAACGACGATCTTGATCGTCACCCATGATTATAGAATATTGGATATCGCCGATCGCATCATCACTCTCGAGGATGGGATCATCAAATAGAGTTCGCTCGCACGAAATCCGCCGGATTACGCGCCGCTGTCACAAGTCTTGCAAGAGGCGCGGCAGCGACGCCTGAGTCTTACGCCCAGCGCCCTTGCGCATCGTAAGCCGGCTGCGGGGGCCGAGCGAGCGGCCATACAGGAGCCGCCCCGCATCGACATTGAACGCGTCGCGGCTCAAAACCGGCGCGAATGGCGTTTCGCAGTTTTTGGCGAAATGGCGCGCCCGAAAGGATTCGAACCTCTGACCCCCAGATTCGTAGTCTGGTGCTCTATCCAGCTGAGCTACGGGCGCCTGTATCGCCGGCGCCCCGATGCTCAAGGGGCTGCGGCGACGCGCCCGCTCGTTTACCGGCAAGCGGCCGGAATGGCAATAGCGCATTTGGTTTCGGCGCTGAGCGGCCTTGCGTCGCGCCCGCGAGCATTTAGATAGAGTGCTCTCAGTAGGATTTATAATGGAAACGTTCCTGTCGGATGGCGTCGAGATAGCCTATGTGGATTTCGAGCCCCTAACGGAAGACCGCGGCGAACCCATCGTCCTCGTTCACGGCTTCGCCTCGACCCACGCTGTGAACTGGCTGTTCACCCAATGGGTCAAGACGCTGACCGAAGACGGCCGTCGCGTCATCGTGTTTGACAATCGCGGCCATGGCCGCTCGGCCAAGCTGTACGATCCGGCGCTTTACAGTCTCGACCTGATGGCGGCGGACGTCGCGCATCTGCTCGACCATCTGGCGATCCCGCGCGCCGATGTCATGGGCTATTCGCTTGGCGGTCGCATCGCCACGCTGCTCGCGCTCGCCGCGCCCGAGCGGGTGCGCTCGCTGATCCTTGGCGGCATTGGCGAAAATCTCATCGAGACCTCCGGCTTGCCGCCCGGCCTCGCCGAAGCGATGGAGGTCGAGCGCATCGAGGATATCGACGACTCGACGCTGAAAATCTTCCGCGGCTTCGCCGAAGCCACCCGCAGCGACCTCGCCGCGCTCGCCGCCTGCGTGCGCGGCGCCCGCAAATCTGTCGCGCCGGCGCTACTCGCGCGCATCACCGCGCCGGTGCTGATCTGCGTCGGCACGCGCGACGACGTCGCCGGCGACCCGCATCCGCTGGCCGAATTCTTTCCAGACGTCCATGTCGTCGATATTCCCGGCCGCGACCATAACCGCGCCGTCGGCGACAGGGTCTACAAGCAGGCGGTGCTGGAATTTCTCGAGACGCGACCTTAACGGTCGCCGAGAGCGCCCGCGTGCTTTTGGCGAAACGGTTCGCTATAACGGCCCGACATGGAGGGGCGGATGAGCGCAGAGACGCGCGAACAGGGCGCAAAGATCATCGATTTCGCCCAGAGCGATCCGCTGTTTGCGCGGTTGCGCGCGGAGGCGGAAGAGATCCTGCGCCGCGAGCCGGAGCTCGGCGGTTTCCTGCATCCGGCGATCTTGTCGCAAACCGGCGTCCTGGGCGTCGTCGCGCATCGCGTGGCGCAGCGCCTCGACCGGCCGGAAGCGCCCTATATCGCCATCCGCCAGGCCTTTGAGGAATGCGCGGCGCGCGATCCGGGGCTGGTCGACGCGTTCCGCGCCGACCTTCTCGCCGTCCTCGAGCGCGATCCCGCCTGCACGCGGCTGATCGAGCCGGCGCTTTATTTCAAAGGCTTCCACGCGCTGCAGACCTACCGGCTGGCGCACTGGCTGTGGAAGAACGGCCGCAGCGACTTCGCGCTGATCCTGCAGAGCCTGTCGTCGCAGACCTTCCAGGTCGACATCCATCCGGCCGCATTGATCGGCAAGAGCGTCTTCATCGATCACGCCACCGGCGTCGTCATCGGCGCGACCAGCGTCGTCGAAGACGAAGTGTCGCTCTTGCACGACGTGACGCTGGGGGGCACCGGCAAGGCGCGCGGCGACCGCCATCCCAAGGTCCGCCGCGGCGTGCTGATCGGCGCCGGCGCGAAAATCCTCGGCAATATCGAGATCGGCCGCTGCGCCATGATCGCGGCGGGCTCCGTCGTGCTCGACCCGGTGCCCGCCAACAAGACCGTCGCCGGGGTGCCCGCGCGCATCGTCGGCGACGCGCGCTGCGCCGAGCCGGCGCTTGCCATGGATCAGATGCTGGCCTATCTCGACGCCGGCATGTGAATCCGGGGTTGACCTTGATCAAGACTCTTTTTGCGGCCGCGGCGCTGTTCCTCGCGGCTCTGAGCCCATGCGCGGCGATCGCCGCCGGCTGGCACTATTACGATCCCGAGTGTCCGATCGACCTTGGCGGCAAGGATCTTGGCGGCAAGTCGATGAAATTCGTCGCCATGCAGCCGAAAAAGAACATCGACCGGGAATGCGTCGCGCTGCCCGACGTCGGCCCGAGCGTCATCGTGCTCGACGCCGCGGACAATGAGCTGCGCGATATGAATTGGGACGTGCGCATCCTGCGCGGCAAGGGCCCGAACGGCGAGGCCGACCCCGAGGCCGATGTCGTCGGCCGCCTGCCGGTGCAGAAGTTTCGCAACGGCATGGTGAATTTCGACCAGAATTTCAGGGAGCCTGGCACATACGTGCTCTATGCGAAGCTGACGAGCGACGACGGCGCGAAGAGTTTTGAAGGCCGGCACCCGTTCTCGGTCGGCCTGATGACCGAAGAGGAATTCTATCTCTACATCGCCTTTGGGGTTTTCATCCTCATTGCCGGCGGCGTCGCCTTCACGCTGTGGCGGCAGGGCAAGCTGGGATTCAAGATTCCGGATTTTTCGAAGACGGATTGAAGTTCCTGCGAAACGCTTGCAGGACAAGCCCCCTCCCCAACCCTCCCCCGCGCTTCGCGCAGGAGAGGGAGCAGGTTGCGCGCGTCAAGAAGATTCGTGAACCTTCGTCGTAAGCCGCAATCGCGCCGTTCTCCCTTCTCCCGTGAAACGGGGGAAGGCGCCGCGAAGCGCCGGATGGGGGCGCAAGCGAAGCGAGCGACGGAGTGGACCGGGCGCACGGCGGCATCGTCGCGACTGTAGCGAAGCAGGACGGATTGCTTCGTCAATTGCGCCTCGCCACGGTATGTTACGACCAAACTCCATGAAGAAAGCGCTTTGCTATGCAATCGAGAAATTTTTCAAAACTTGAGCAGAAATGCCTTCGAATTTATCGGGAGACGAAAAAATTCAACGCGATGGCCCAACTGTGCGAGAATTCCGCCTTCACTTTCGAAATTCTGATGGGCCCTCCGATCGCGCGGACACCCGTGCTGTTTATAGGATATCAGCCAGGCGGTTGGGAGCTTTGCCCTTTATGTGCCCGGCGCGCAGGTTACGAAGAATGGTGGGTAAGGCAGGAGTGTCATTACTCAGATGCCAAGTGGCTACTCGCCCGAAAGTTGCGCGACATCTTTGACGAAAAATTCCTGGCTAAATGCGTGGGAACAAATGCAATTTTTGTTCGTGCGAAAAACGTTGCTACTTATTTCAATGTCGTCGAGAGAGTGCCCCGCAGAGAGATCAAAGAGTTTTGCATCAGAAAGGTTTCTCAGTTGATCGACTTGATTGATCCAAACCGCATAATCATTATTGGCTTCGGAACGGCCGGGCTATTTGGTCCCGTGACACCGGACCCCGCTAATCCGAAAGTTCTAAAGAGTTTGCGCATTGGTAATCGAGAAGCGCTTGCCGTCAAACATCTAACCGGCTCGCGCCTTACGCGCGCGGAATTTGAAACTATCCGTACAAGGCTGCGCGGATATTGCGGTCTCCCGAAACTCGAACGAGCAGCCCCTAACCAAACCGATTATTCCGCGGAAAGCCTCTCGGCGGCAGGCGTCCCGCTTCGGCGCGATGGCCGATCCAGTCCTTGAGTTCCGCCCTGTCGATCGTGAAGACGCGGTTCGAGGCGTCGGTCCATGTCAGCCCGTCCTTGAGCGCAAAAACCTTCGCGTCCGCGACGCCGCCGTCCTTGTAGCGCTGCATGCGCACGCCCTTGCCGCGCGCCATGCGCGGCGCTTCGCTCAAGGGAAACACCAGCAGCTTCCGGTTCTCGCCGATGATGGCGACATGATCGCCCTCCGCCTGCGTCACGATGTGCAACTTCGAGGGCGGTTCCACATTCAGCGCGGCGCGCCCCTTGCGCGTCGACGACAAGAGATCATCTTCGCTCACGATGAAGCCGCGCCCGTCATTGGTGACGAGCAGCAGCGACGTCTCCGCGACATGCGGCATAACCGCGACGACATCGGCGCCTTCCTCGATCTCGGCGAAGAGCCTTATCGGCTCGCCATGGCCGCGCCCGCCGGGAAGCTTCGAGGCCTCTAACGTATAGGCCTTGCCGTTCGAGGCGAGCGCCAGGATTTTCGACGTCGTCTGCGCGAAGAAGGAGGCGGCGAGTTCGTCGTCGCTCTTGAACTGCAGCGTCGCCAGATCCTGCACATGGCCCTTGAGCGCGCGAATCCAGCCCTTCTTCGAGACGACGATCGTCACCGGCTCGCGCTCGATCATCGCCTCGGCGAGGTCGAGATCGATCGCCTCGGGCGCGTCTTCGAAGGTCGTGCGCCTTTTGCCGATCGGCGTCTGCGGCCCATATTCCTTCTTCAGCTCGCGCACCTGCCCGGCGATGGTCTTCCATTGCTTGGACTCGTCGGCGAGCAGCGCGTCGATCTCCTTGCGCTCGGTCGACAGCGCCTTCAGCTCCTTCCTCAGCTCCATTTCTTCGAGCTTACGCAAGGCGCGCAGCCGCGTGTCGAGGATGTAATCGACCTGCAGATCGGTCAGCGTGAAGGCTTTTTTCATCTCGCTCTTGGCGTCGTCCTCTTCGCGGATGATGCGGATCACCTCATCGAGATTGAGGAAGACGACGACCATGCCTTCCAATTGCTCGATGCGACGCACGATGGCGGCGAGGCGATGGCGCGAGCGGCGCAGCAGCACGGTGCGGCGATGGTCGAGCCATTGCCGCAGCGCCTCGTCGAGCGAGACGACGCGCGGCGTCACGCCGTCGACGAGCACATTCATGTTCATCGCGAAACGCGTTTCGAGCTCGGAGAGCTTGAACAACGTCTCCATCATCAGCGCCGGATCGACCGCGCGCGTCCGCGGCTCGAAGACGATGCGCACGTCCTCCGCCGATTCGTCGCGCACGTCGGCGACGAGCGGCAGTTTGCGCTCGGAAATGAGTTCGGCGAGCCGTTCGATGAGGCGCGACTTCTGCACGCCATAGGGAATTTCCGTGACGACGGCGACCCAGCCGCCGCGCGGCAGCTCCTCCTTGTTCCAGCGCGCGCGCAGACGAAACGAGCCCCGCCCGGTGCGATAGGTCTCGATGATCTCGTCGCGCTTGTCGACGACGATGCCGCCGGTCGGAAAATCCGGCCCCTGCACGAAGGTCAGGAGCTGTTCGGCGGTCGCCTTGCGATGCGAGATGAGATAGAGGGCGGCGTCGCAGAGCTCGGCGAGATTATGCGGGGCGATCGAGGTCGCCATGCCGACGGCGATCCCCTGCGCGCCATTGGCGAGCAGATTGGGCAGCGCCGAGGGCAACACCACCGGCTCTTTCTCCTCGCCCGAATAATTGGGAATGAAGTCGATCGCGTCTTCGTCGATGCCTTCAAGCAGCAGGCGGGCGACCGCGGTCATGCGCGCCTCGGTGTAGCGATAGGCGGCCGCCGAATCGCCGTCGACATTGCCGAAATTGCCCTGCCCGTCGACCAGCGGATAGCGCGAGGAGAAATCCTGCGCGAGGCGCACCAGCGCGTCATAGATCGCCTGATCGCCATGCGGATGGAACGAGCCCATCACGTCGCCGACGATTTTCGCGCATTTCTTGAACGGCGCGCCGGGGTCGAGGCGAAGAATATGCATGCCGTAAAGGATGCGCCGGTGCACCGGCTTCAGCCCGTCGCGCGCGTCCGGCAGCGCCCGTCCGGTGATGGTCGAAAGCGCGTAACGCAAATAGCGCTCCTCGAGCGCCTCGCGCAGATCGACCGGCGCAATCACGCTAACGTCGCTTGCGCCCTTGCCTTTTCCGCCGCCCCCGCCGCCGTTTTGCGCCATTTTGAAAATCCGATTCTGCCTGTGCGATCCGTACTATGGCCGCCGGGGCGTGGGCGCAAGCGGACAGTTTTTTAGCGGATCTCGCTTCTCTCAAACGGGGCGCCGAGACGACGAATGCGTTTTGTGCGCAATTGTTGCAAATAAGTTCTTGCAGGCGCCGCGCCTGGTCCTTTAGAAGCTTGCGAAGCGATGGCGCGGATCGGCGCAGTCCAATTTCTGCCGGTTTTCCGGGGCTTTCAAGACATGGCGTCGATGAAGAAACTGCTTTTGCTGGTCACCGTCACGATGGTCGCCACCGCTTCCTTCGCTTTGGACAGATCACAAATGACGATCTCCGGATCGGGGCTTGCCGCGCGCGGCGGCGCGCCGCAAACGCCAAGCGCCGTCGACGTCGACATGCAGGCGATTTGCCGCGAAGTGCTTGTCGACATCGACCAGGGCTATGGCGTCAGCAGCCGCGAAGCGCGTTTTGTTTGCGGCGACAAGCGCCGCTAAACGCCCCAAAGCATCCGAGCCGCGTCGGCTCTTCGCGTTCAAGCCGCGCGCGAAAGCGCCACGACATAGAGTTCGCGAGACGCCGGCAGGGCCACGCCGCGCGGTTTGAGCACGTCGCGCGTCAGAAAATACCCCGTCAGTCGGAATGCGGCGATAAGATCGCCCTGGCGCGCCGCAAGGCTCTGGTCCTGAAGAAAATCCGGATAGGGCAACAGCTTATCGCGCCATGGCGCGCCCGCGGCGCGGCTTACCGCGCGGCCCGACTTCGGCGACACATAGGCGAGATCGTCCTGCGCGCCGGTCAGCGCGCAGGCGGCAAGATCGAGTCCGAAGCCGAGCGCGCCGAGCAGCGCCAGTTCGAAGCGCGCCATCATTGGCGCGGCCTCGCAGTCGCGAGGGTCGCCGAGCCGGGTCGCGATGGCGTCGGCGATTTCAAACAATTCCTCATGCGGATCGCGCTCCGGCAACAGGCGCAGCAGCCCGCAAAGCGAAGCGACGCCGTGGAGCGCGGCGCCGCGATCGAGGAAATGCGCGGCGCGGGCGACAAGCGGCTCCACCGCATAGGCGCCGAGGTGGTCTTCGAGCCGCGCGCGCCAATGGGCGACGACGAGGTTGCCAGGCTGCAGAATTGGCCGAAGCGTCCGCGAGCGGCCCCCGCGCACGAGGCCGAGATGCCGCCCATGGGCGCGCGTCATCAGCTCCAGAATGACGGATGTTTCGCCATGCCGGCGCGCGCCGATGATAAGGCCGTCGTCCCGCCAGTCCATGCGTCGCTTGGGTCCGCCTCCCTATAAATCCGCGAGCTTTACGTCGGCGTGATATTCCGCGTCCTCGACCTCCTTGGTCAACGCCTGGCCGCAGATAATTCGGCTGGCCGTCGTGTCGAAGGTCAAGGTCGGCGAGCCATAGAGCGTCCACCCGCGGCTCAAAGCCTCGGTGACGCGATGGCAGAAGGCCGCGTCGTCCGGCCCGGTGAGATAGCGAAAAGCGGTGAAGCGTTTCTTGTTCTTTGACATGCGAAGCGCCCTCTTCCGACAGGCCCGGCGAGAGAGATTCACGAGAATCGGCCGATAGCCCAAGCTTACCGGCGTGATACTACTCGCCTTTGGGAAACTCCAGGCGCATCTCGCGATAGCGCTCGGGGTCGTCGGCCCAGTTTTCCCGCACTTTCACGAACAGAAAAAGATGCACCGGCTGTTCGGCGGCTTCGGCGATCTCTCGCCGCGCCGCCTGGCCGATCGCCTTGATGGTGCGGCCGCCTTCGCCGATGACGATCTTCTTCTGGCTGTCGCGCGCGACAAAAATCGTCTGCTCGATGCGCGCCGAGCCGTCCTTCTGATTGGTCCAGGAGTCGGTCTCGACGGTCGACTGATAGGGCAGTTCGTCGTGCAGACGTTCGTAGATCTGCTCGCGGGTGATTTCGGCGGCGAGCAGCCGCAGCGGCGCGTCGGAGAGCTGATCCTCCGGATAGAGCCAGGGCGAGGGCCGCATGCGTTTCGCCAGCGCCTTGCGCAGATCGTCGACGCCATCGCCTTTCAGCGCCGAAATCATGAAGGTTTCTTCGAATTTCTGCCGCTCGTTCAGCGTCTGCGCCAGCGCCAGCAGCCTCTCGCGGGGAATGAGATCGATCTTGTTCAGGACGAGAAGCTTCGGCGCCTTGGCCTGCTGAAGCTGCGTCAAGATCGCGTCCACTTCTTCGTCGATCCCCTTGCGGGAGTCGATGAGCAGCGCGATCACGTCGGCGTCGGCCGCGCCGGAGAGCGCGCTGGCGACCATGGCGCGATCGAGCCGGCGCTTCGGCCGGAAGATGCCCGGCGTGTCGACGAGGATGATCTGCGCCGCGCCTTCGATGGCGATGCCGCGGACAAGCGCCCGAGTCGTCTGCGCCTTGCGTGACACGATCGAAACCTTCGCGCCCACGAGCTGATTGAGCAGCGTCGACTTGCCGGCGTTAGGCGCGCCGACGAGCGCCGCGAAGCCGCAACGGCTGTCCTCTCGGCCTGGTTCGTCTCCGCTCACGTTCCGTCCCTTCCAGCGTTTGCGACCGCGCGCGCCAGAAACGCCGCCGCGGCAGCCTGTTCGGCGACGCGTTTGGAGGCGCCCGACCCCTGCGTCACTTCGAAACCCTTCACCTCGACGGCGACTTCAAAGAACGGCGCATGGTCCGGTCCGCTACGGGCGACGAGCTGGTAGCGGGGCGCGGCGAGGCCGCGCGCCTGGGCCCATTCCTGCAAGGCGGTCTTCGCATCGCGCAACTCCTGGCCGCTCGCCGTCATCCGCGCGCCGAAGGCGCTGCGGACGACATGTTCGGCCGCCGCCGCGCCGCCGTCGAGGAAGGCGGCGCCTATGATGGCTTCGCAAATGTCGCCGAGCAAGGCGCGTTTGGCGCGCCCGCCCGTCTGCGCCTCGCCCTCGCCGAGGCGCATCGCGGGACCAACGCCCCAGGCCTCCGCCACGTCGGCGCAGGTTTCCTTGCGCACCAGCGCGGCCAGTCGGCGCGACAGTTCGCCTTCGCTTTCATTGGGAAAGGCGTCGTAGAGCATATGCGCGACCGCGAGGCCGAGCACGCGGTCGCCCAGGAACTCGAGCCGTTCATAGGACTCGCGCCGGGCGGGCGACGCGCTGACATGCGTCAGCGCCCGGCTGAGCAGCGACGGATCGGCGAATTCATGTCCGATACGCGCCTGGAGCGCCGAGAGCGCCTCGTCTCGGTCGCGCGCCATCTCAGCCCGCGCGTCCGCTCAATGAGCGGGCCGGAACAGCCGGTCCCACCGCACCGACCATGGCCAGCGCCAGAAGGCGAGCGCCGATTCGTCCTTCTTGACCGAGAAGAAGATGATCTCGGCGCGGCCCACGAGATTGACGAAGGGCACGAAGCCGACGCCGCCAATCTCCGGCGCGATGCGCGAATCCGTGGAGTTATCGCGATTGTCGCCCATCATGAAATATTGTTCTGGGGGCACGACGAAGAGCTCGGTGTTGTCATTGATGCCGTGATCGCCCTCGATCTCGATGATCGTATGCTCGACGCCGGGATGGTCGCGGTCCCCGGGCAGCGTTTCCTTGTAGGTCGTCACCGCGACCTCGCGCCCCTCGCGATTTTCCGTCACCGACTTTTCGATCGGCTCGCGGGGAACGATGACGCCGTTGATATAAAGCCGGCCGTCAATGACCTGGATGCGGTCGCCAGGAAGGCCAATGACGCGCTTGATATAGTCGGTCTCATTGTCCCGCGGCAGCTTGAAGACGACCACGTCGCCGCGATTGGGCGGCGACGCCAAAATGCGGCCGGAAAAAATGTCGGGGCCGAACGGCATCGAATAATTCGAATAGCCGTAGGCGTATTTCGACACGAAGACGTAATCGCCGATCAGCAAGGTCGGGATCATCGAGCCGGAAGGGATATTGAACGGCTGAAAGAGCAGCGTGCGAATGACAAGCGCGATCGCCAGCGCCTGAAGGATGACCTTTATGGTTTCGAGAAAACCGCCCTCTTCGCGCTTTCCGGCCACCGGAACGTTCCTGCTCAAGCCGACTCACTCCTCATGCATTTGGGCGGCGTCGGCCCGCCCGGCCGCCCGGCTTACCACGCTAAAGCTTAGATGAGAACCGGCGCCCGAGCCAAAGAATAGTCGTGGCTCCGCGTCAAATGGATGAACGCCCACGGCTTTGGCGCGGAACCAGCGCCGGGCGCTCCCCCAGTTTAAGGCTACGCCCCCGTCTCCTTTGGGATCAGGCGGCGGCGCCAGCTCAGCGCGCTTGCGCCCGGCCCTCATCCATCGCCTCCCGCATCCGGCGGATCGTCTCGGCGAGCCCAACGAAAATCGCCTCGCCGATCAGAAAATGGCCGATGTTGAGCTCGGCGACCTGTGGCAGCGCGCTGACGCGGCGGGCGGTCTCATAATCGAGCCCGTGCCCGGCGTGGATTTCGAGGCCGCGCTCGGCGCCGTAGCCGGCGGCCGCCGCGATCCGCGCGAATTCGCGTTCGGCGCGGTCATGGTCAAAGACTTCCACCGCATGACACCACGCGCCTGTATGCAGCTCGACGACGGGCGCCTTGATCGAGACTGCGGAGTCAATCGCCTCGGGTGACGGCTCGATGAACAGCGACACGCGGACGCCCTCGCGCGTTAGCTGATCGACGTAAGGCAGTAAATAATCATGCTGGCCCACGACGTCGAGCCCGCCCTCGGTGGTGCGCTCGGTGCGCTTTTCGGGCACGAGGCAGACGGCGTGCGGCGCGGTCGCCACGGCGATGTCGAGCATCTGCTCGGTCGCCGCCATTTCGAAATTGAGCGGCTTGGAGATCGCGGCTTTGAGGCGCGCCATGTCGGCGTCGGTGATGTGACGTCGGTCCTCGCGCAGATGCGCGGTGACGCCGTCGGCGCCGGCCTCGATGGCGAGCAGCGCCGCGCGCACGGGATCGGGCCGCGGACCGCCGCGCGCGTTGCGAACGGTAGCGACGTGATCGACATTGACGCCGAGGCGAGGGAGGCGCGAGGTCATCGCGCTCCTATAGCGCGCGGGGCGACGGTTTGTCATTGGCCGCGGCGGCGCAAAGAGCAATTTCGGTCAAGATGACGGTCCCCGCGCTTGCTACGATGCAAATATGGAGAACGGCGCAAAACGAAAGGGCGCGGACTATGCGCGACGCATCAATCGCGTGCTCGACTATATCGACAAGCATCTCGACGAAGAGCTGACCGTCGACGCGCTAAGCGAAGTGGCGAATTTTTCGAAATTCCACTTCCATCGGCAGTTCTCCCAGCACTGCGGGATCAGCCTCTCACGCTATGTTCAATTCATGAGGCTGAAGCGCGCCGCCTATCGGCTCGCCTTCAATCCGAGCGCGCCGATCATCGACATCGCCCTGGATACGGGATTCGAAAATCCGGAATCATTCTCCCGCGCCTTCAAGGCGGCCTTTGGACAAACGCCGAGCGCCTTCCGCAAGACGCCCGACTGGGCGTCGTGGAGCGCGCGAACTCGGATCAGCCTCCCACCCAGCGAAAGGACGAAAGACATGGACGTGAAGATCATGGACGTCGAACCGATATTGGTCGCGGCGCTCGAACATCGCGGCGCGCCCGCGCTGCTCAATGAGTCGGCGCAGCGCTTCATCGCCTGGCGAAAGGCGTCGGGGCTATCTCCGGTCGGCCAATGCGAGACCTATGGCGTGCCCTATAACGACCCCAATACGACGCCGCCGGAGGAGTTTCGCTTCGACATTTGCGGCTCGGCGCCGGCGCCGGTTCCCGCCAACGAACAGGGCGTCGTGATGAAGACGATCCCCGGCGGGCGCTGCGCCATGACGGTCCATGCCGGCTCTCGCGACCGGATCGACGAGACCATCTATGCGCTCTATCGCGACTGGCTGCCGGAATCGGGAGAGGAACCGCGGGATTTCCCGGTCTATTTCCACTATCTGAACCTCGATCACGACACGCCTGAGCATCGCCATCTGACCGAGGTTTATCTGCCGCTAAAGTAAGGGTCCGGCGGCGAAACGCCACGCGTAATGCGAACTGGCGCGAGGCGATCGAAATTTACGCTGATGCGAAAAGTTACCGATCATGGCTCTCCTATCTAGGACGATCGAGGCTCATGCGGCGAGCGTCTATGTCTTACTGAAAGCTATTGCTTTTCGTACAAAACGATAGGAGTCGAACGAGTACGTCCAAGCACTCGCACTATAGCCCGGATTTGAAAGTTCGCCCCACGATCTACCAACGGTCTCCCGTACATTCTTTCGGCAGCCTCTTCCGGCGTTGTAGCCTTCACTCTTGCATACGGGTTACCGTTCCAACTTCCGTTTGGCCACAGTTGAACCTGAAAAGTTGTCATCGCTTTACCCTTGTGAGATGGACTGCTCGCTCTTATGGCTGCATGACAATCAGCCAGCTGATCACAAGCATTTAAACCCCATTTTGCAATCGCAAGACACCAATTGCCAGCATAAAAGATACCCAAAAAGTAGTGTGATTGGTGCACGAATGGATTCCGAATGGTATACGAACGCTCTTTAACTGACGATCACGTCAGAGAAATGTTAGTGGTATCACCCAATCATCCGCTCGACCTTGCTGACCAGCGGGCTCGCGCGCAGCCGGCCGACGACGTCGGTCAGATGCTTGAGGTCGACGACTTCGAGATCGAAGGTCATTTCGCGGAAATCCGGCGACTGCGCCTTGAAGCTGATGTTGTCGATATTGGCGCCGGTCTCGCCGATAAGCGTCGCCAGCGCGCCGAGCGACCCCGGCTCATTGAGCGCGGTGACGACCAGGCGGGCGGGAAACAGCGCCGAGGAGCCCGCGTCGATATCCCAGCGCACGTCGAGCCAGCGCTCGGGCTGGTCGTCGAAGGCGGTGAGCGAGGGCGACTGGATCGGATAGATGGTGATGCCTTCGCCCGGGGTGAAGATGCCGACGATGCGGTCGCCGGGCACGGCGCCGCCGTCCGGCGCGAAACGCACCGGCGCGTCGCCCTGCAGGCCGCGGATCGGAATGGCGCCGGCGCCCTCCTTGGCGCCTGGCGCCTTGAAGACGACATTGGCGTTCGCCTTGACGCCGAACCATCCCGGCTCGCCCGGACCGATGGCGGTCGGCGCGGCCTTGCGCTCCTCGCTGAAATCCGGATAGACGGCCTTGACCACGTCGCCCGAATAAATCTCGCCGCGCCCGACCGCGGCGAGCGCGTCGTCGACCGAGGGGCGCGCCAGCCGCCGTAACGCCGCCTTCAGCTTGTCCTCGCTCCAGGCGCGGCCGGCGCGCTCGAAGGCGCGTTCGACGATCTGGCGGCCGAGCCCGGCATATTGCTGGAGCACCGCCTCGCGCGTCGCGCGGCGGATGGCGGCGCGCGCCTTGCCGGTCGCCACCGCGGCCTCCCAGGCGGCCGGCGGAACGTGACCCTCGGCGCGGATGATCTCCACCTCGTCGCCATTCTGCAATTGCGACAAGACCGGCGCGACGCGGCCGTTGATCTTCGCGCCCACGGCCGAATCCCCGAGCTTGGTGTGCACGGCGTAGGCGAAATCGATCGGCGTCGCGCCGCGCGGCAGCGCGATCAATCTGCCTTTGGGCGTGAAGCAGAACACCTGATCCTGGAACAATTCGAGACGCGTATGCTCGAGAAATTCCTCCGGACTATCGCCATGCGCGAGCAGGTCGAGCGTTTCCTGCAGCCAGCGGAACGCCCGGCTTTCCTTCGCAAGCTCCTCGCGGCCGTGCGCGCCGATCGCGTCCTTGTAGAGCGCATGAGCGGCGATGCCGAAGCGCGCGATCTCATGCATTTCGGCGGTGCGAATTTGGAGTTCGACGCGCTGGTGCCCGGGGCCGATCACGGTCGTATGGATCGACCGATAGTCGTTCTGTTTCGGCGTCGAGATGTAGTCCTTGAAGCGGCCGGGAACATTGGGCCATTTCGTCTGGACGACGCCTAGCGCGCGATAGCAGTCCTCAACCGAGCCGACGATGATCCGAAAGCCGAAAATGTCGGAGAGCTGCTCGAAGGATACCGACTTGCGCTCCATCTTGCGCCACACCGAAAAGGGCGTCTTCTGGCGGCCGGTGACCGCCGCGGTGATGCCGCGCGCCGCGAACTCCGTGGTGAGCTCGTCCTCGATGCGCTTGATGATGCGTCCGTTCTTAGCGCGCAATTCGTGCAGGCGCTGCTCGATCGTTCGATGCGCTTCCGGCATCAGATGCCGAAAGGCGAGGCCCTCCAATTCCTCGCGCAGGCGCTGCATGCCCATGCGGCCCGCGAGCGGCGCATAAATGTCGAGCGTCTCCTGAGCGATGCGCGCGCGCTTCTCCTGCGGGACGAAATGCAGCGTGCGCATATTGTGCAGGCGGTCCGCGAGCTTGACGAGCAGAACGCGCACGTCCTCGGCGACGGCGAGCAGCAGCTTGCGGAAATTCTCGCCCTGCCGCGCCTGTTTGGTGACCAGATCGAGTTTCTCGATCTTGGTGAGGCCTTCGACGAGCTTGCCGATCTGCTCGCCGAACAGGCGGTCGATCTCTTCACGGGTCGCGTCGGTGTCTTCAAGCGTGTCGTGCAGGACGGCGGCGACGATCGTGGCGTCGTCGAGCTTGAGATCGGTGAGGATCGCGGCGACTTCGAGCGGATGGGAAAAATAAGGGTCGCCGGAGGCACGGGTCTGCGCGCCATGCGCCTTCATCGCGTAGACATAGGCGCGATTTAACAGATCTTCGTCGACCCGCGGATTATACTTCCGCACGCGTTCGACAAGCTCGTACTGACGCATCATGCGCGTGGCGCCAAAGACTGGTTATGCGCCGACGCGCCAGCCCGCCCATGCGTCATTCTACGCAAAAGGCCGACCAGCGGCGCCGGAGCGGCAGGTGTCGAGCGAGAATAGCGCAGGCCGGCCGCCATGACCAACCGCGACGATGCAAATTGCGCGGGCGGGCCGAAAGCTTACGGGCGAACCGTTCGCGCGCCCCGACAGCGCTGGCGCCAGCCTATTCCGCTTCGTCCTCGACCTCTGCGGGCGGGACAAGCCCTTCGAGGCCGCGCAGCAGGTCTTCTTCGGTCATCCGGTCGAACTGGGTCTCGCCTTCGAGGTCGCCGCCGACCGCCGGGGTCAGCGCGGGCGCCGCCTCGGCCTCCGGCTCGTCGACTTCGACGTGACGCTGTAGCGAGTGGATGAAATCTTCGGAAAGATCTTCCGGCGCGAGCGCCGACTCGGCGATCTCGCGCAAGGCGACGACGGGATTTTTGTCCCGGTCGCGATCGACGAGAATCGGCTGGCCCGACGAAATATTCCGCGCCCGATGCGCCGCCAGAAGGACGAGGTCGAAGCGATTTTCGATTTTGTCGATGCAATCTTCGACAGTAACGCGCGCCATCTGCTGTCAAGCTCCATTCGGTTCGGGAGTAGCGCTGATACGCCAATTGGAAAAATTAGGCAATTATCTCTTGGCTCTAGACGCCGCACAGCGCATTTTCGACGCTGCTCTTAGGATATTTTCTAGAAATTGTCCCGTGGTCCGCCCGTAAAAAAACGTCGTTGCTCTTGACGCTGCGACAATCAGAGGCGATGTATTCGCAAGAGATGCGCGCGGCGCTTTTTTCAAAGATGGCTGCTCGGTAGCCCGGCGGATTGAGCGAAACGCCGAACTGCGGGTTGTCGGCGTTTGCCGGCTCCCCCCGCGCGTTAAAAACGTAAACCCGCCCGTGAGACCGTGAGACTGAAATGGCAGATATCGAACGAATTGCATTGTTCATTGATGGCGCGAACTTATACGCGACCGCGAAATCGCTGGGCTTCGATATCGATTACAAGCGCTTGCTCCGCGAGTTCCAGGGCAAGGGTCGGCTGATCCGCGCGTTCTACTACACCGCCCTGATCGAGGACCAAGAATATTCCTCGATCCGTCCGCTGATCGATTGGCTGGATTACAACGGCTATGCGGTCGTGACCAAGCCGACGAAGGAATTCGTCGATTCGCTCGGCCGCCGCAAAGTTAAAGGCAATATGGACATCGAGCTGGCCGTCGACGCGATGGAGATGGCCGGTCACATCGATCACATGGTTCTGTTCTCGGGAGACGGCGACTTCCGTTCGCTGGTCGAGGCCGTGCAGCGGCGCGGCGTTCGGGTGTCCGTGATCTCGACGATCACGACCCAGCCGCCGATGATCGCCGACGAATTGCGTCGGCAGGCCGACGAATTCATCGACCTCATTCACCTCGTGGGCAAGATCGGCCGCGACCCTGGCGAACGCGCCGAACGCATGCAGCGCTATCAGGAGCGGCCGCGGACGACGCCGCAAGCGGCGCACGCCGAAGATGAAGGCGAATGACGCGCTAGGCAAAGGAAACAAGGAATTCGGCGTTTCGATTCGGGGCGCCGAATTTTTTTGAGGCGAATTAGCCGCGCGCCCGCAGCAGCCGGCCCTTTTCGCGGCTCCAGTCCCGCTTCTTTTCGACTTCCCGCTTGTCGTGAAGTTTCTTGCCCTTCGCCAGCGCAAGCTGCAGCTTGGCCCGGCCCTTGGCGTTGAAATAGAGCTTGAGCGGCACGATCGTCATGCCTTCCCGCTCAACGGCCTGCGACAGCTTGGCGAGTTCTCTCGCTTTGAGCAGCAGCTTGCGCGGCCGTTTGGGCGGATGATTGAAGCGATTGCCCGCGAGATATTCAGGAATATTGGCGTTGACCAGCCAGGCCTCGCCCTGCCGATCGACATGCGCGTAGCTTTCGGCGATCGTCGCCTTGCCCGTGCGCAGCGACTTCACCTCAGTGCCTGTCAGCGCCAGCCCCGCGTCAAAAATTTCGCCGATTTCATAGTTGTAGCGCGCCTTGCGGTTATCGGCGACGACCTTGAAATTCGGCTCCGGCGATGCGGCCACTGACTCTCCTTGAAGCGTTACGACGAAATGCGGGACACGGGGTTACGGAACTTTAGGCCGTGAGCGCGCCGGCGTGAACCATCGCCGCGCGTATGCGGTCCTTCGTCGGTTGCGTGCAGGGCGTCAGAGGAAGACGCACCTCTTCTTCAGCCTTGCCCAGAAGCGACAGCGCATATTTGGCGCCCGTGACCCCGGCTTCAAGAAAGGTCGCGACATGCAGCGGCGTCAGCCTGTCCTGAATCTCCAGCGCCTTGGCGTAGTCGTCGGCGAGACAGGCGTTCTGCAAATCGGCGCAAAGCCGCGGCGCGATGTTGGCGACGACCGAGATGCAGCCATGCGCGCCCGCCGCCATGCAGGCGAGCGCTGTAAGGTCGTCGCCCGAAAGCTGGATGAAATCCGGGCCCATCGCTTGGCGCTGCAGCGAAATGCGGCCGATATTGCCGGTCGCGTCCTTCACCCCGACGACATTCTTCAACTCGGCGCAGCGCTTCATGGTCTCGACGCTCATGTCGATGACCGAGCGCGGCGGAATATTGTAGATGATGATGGGAATCGAGACGGCGTCGTTGATCGCCTTGAAGTGCAGATAGAGCCCTTCCTGATTGGGCTTGTTGTAATAGGGCGTGACGATGAGCAGCCCGTCGGCGCCGGCGCGCTCCGCGTGGCCGGCAAGGGCGATCGCCTCGCGGGTATTGTTCGAGCCGGCGCCCGCGACGACTGGCACGCGCCCCGCCGCGGCGCGGATCGTCTCGGTGATGACGCGTCCATGCTCCTCATGGCTCAGCGTCGGGCTCTCGCCCGTCGTGCCGACGGGAACGAGCCCATGCGTTCCATTTTCGATCTGCCAATCGATCAGGGCGCGCAGCGCGTCAAAATCGACTTCTCCATGGGAAAACGGCGTGACCAGGGCCGTCATCGACCCATGAAAAATCGGTTTTCCAATCATAGAATCAAAGCTTCCCCACGCCTCACAGCCGCCGTATTCGCGTCGCTAAGATTGAGCGTTCTTCATAGCCGTTGGACTGCGTCGAGGAAAGCCCCACGGCTCAATGGAAGGCGGCCACAGTTCTAACATTGGCCGCGCGGGTAAAGTTGACCCTTCGTAAACCAAATGAGCGCAGCTTTTTTTACGCCAGATAGGGAGACGCGGTGATGATGTTGCCTCGACGCGTCGCGACGCGCTTCAAACTTACGCTCGGCATCGCGGCCCTCGCGATCGCCGTGCCCGCTTTCACCGGCTTTGACCGTCTTGGCGACGGCGAGGCAAAACGCAAATCCGCCTGGCGCTGGACGCCGTCCATTCCCTTCAGCGTCGGCGCCTGGCGCTCGCGGGTCGGCTCGCTGCAGGAGGCCGTGCGCGAATTCATCGAGCGCGACCGCATCGACGATGAGGCGGCGCATCCTCTGGAAATTTCGCTCTTTACCGCCGATGAGGGCGCGCTATCGCCGATCGTCGCCTATTCGCAAAGCTGGCTGAACGGCGTCGATTCGACGGCGGATCCCGCTACGATGCTTGGCGACGACGCCGACGCCTTCATCCAAGCGGTCGCCGCCTATAAAGCGGGCGATTTCGCTCACGGCGACGAGGCTGCGTCGCGGGTGCAGGCGACCGCCTCTGAAGCCGCCGCGCGCTGGGTCGGCCTGCGGCTTCATCCGCGCGAGGCCGGGTTCAAGCGGATCGCCGCATTTCTCGCAGCCCACCCGAACTGGCCTGCGGCAGATTGGCTGCGCCGCCGCGGCGAAGTGGCGCTCGTCGCCGAACGTCACCCCGACAAGACCGTCCTGGCCTGGTTCGCTGAAACGAAGCCGCTCACCGCCTATGGCAAATACGCTCTGGCGCGGGCGATCGCGCGCGAAGGCGATTTCGAATCGGCGGCGGCGCTGGCGCGCGACGCTTGGCGCAATGAGAGCCTCGAAAAGGGATTCGACGCCACCTTCAACAAGGAGCTCGGCGAGTTCCTGACGCCGGCCGATCACAAGTTCCGCGCCGACCGTCTGCTCTATGCCGGAAAGAGCACGCTCGCTCTGCGCAGCGCCGAACTCGCCGGCAAGGACATTGTGCTGCTCGCCCGCGCGCGCATCTCAGGCGCCGAAAAGCTGGCGGCGTCTCTACCGCCGTCTCTGCAAAACGATCCCGGACTGCTTTACGGACGTGTTCACAAGCTGCGCAAGGACAAGAAATTCACGGAAGCGGGCGCGCTGCTGCTTAAGGCGCCGCGCGACATCGAGCAGGTCGTCGACGGCGACGCCTGGTGGGAAGAGCGGCGCATCGTCGCGCGCAAGCTGCTCGACCAGGGCAATCCGGAGGCCGCCTACGCCCTTTGCGCGCATCACGCCGCCGTGAAGACCAGCAGGAAGGTCGACGCGGAATTCAACGCCGGCTGGATCGCCCTGCGCTTCTTGAACCAACCGATCAAGGCTGAACGCCACTTCAGGCTACTCGCGGAGATCGCCGAGACGCCCCTGCAGAAGTCGCGGGCGTTCTATTGGCTGGGGCGCGCAGCGGAGGCTGCGCACCCCGAAAATGGCTCCCAGGCGCGCAATTTCTACCTCCAGGCGGCGACGCATTCGACGACCTTCTATGGACAGCTCGCGAACGCGCGTCTGGGCGCTGAGGACAACCCAATTCACCCGGCGCCAGCAGCCGCGTTCGGCAATAACCGGGACGAATCGGTTCGCGCGGCTGAGTTGCTGTTCGCGCTCGGCGAGAAAGATGTCGCCGCGCCGCTGGCGCTCGAGGGCGCGCGGAACCTGCCGGACGAGGCGCAGGTCGCTGCGCTCGGCGCGGTCGTCGCCCGGCAAGGCGACGCAAGGCTCTCGCTCATTTACGGAAAGGCCGCGTCCTATCGAGGAATTGCGCTCGACGACGTCGCCTTTCCAGCCTATGGCGTTCCGGAGTTCGACGCGCTCCCTGGCTCCGCCGCCCGCTCGGTCGTCTTCGCCGTCGCGCGCCAGGAAAGCGCCTTCAATCCGAAGGCCGTCTCATCCGCCGGCGCCATGGGCCTCATGCAGATGATCGCCTCGACGGCCCGGCACACCGCGCATATGCGCGGCGTGAGCTTCGATATGTCGCGGATGCTCAACGATCCGCCGTTCAACGCTCAGCTGGGCGCGGCCCATCTCGGCATTCTGCTCGGCGAATATCGCGGCGCCTATCTCCTTACCTTCGCCGCCTACAACGCCGGCGGCGGCCGGGTGAAGCAGTGGATCGACGCCTATGGCGACCCGCGCAAGCCCAATGTCGATCCGATCGACTGGGTCGAGCTGATTCCGATCACGGAAACGCGCAATTACGTCCAGCGGGTAATGGAAAATTTTGTCGTCTATCGCGCGAAGTTCGAGGATACCGAAACGCGCTCGCCGCAGGTCGAAATGGCCCGCGCCGGCGCCAGCCTGTGATCTGAGGCCTATTAGCAGGGGAACCGGTTGTGATAGCCAAGCAGCGCGCCTAATGGCGCGCTGTGCCGCAGCTCCGTCAGCGGCCACGCGAAATATTGATTGCTGCCGGAATAGGGGTAGCCGAAATCGCAGCCGGACGTCTCGGTGACCCGCGACGACATGAACACAAGCTCGGGCGTGGCGACAAAAAAGCGCCGGTTGTCGATGGCGATACGCGTCCAGCTCGGATGATCGCGCAGAATTTTGATCTCCGTCCCCGCCGGCGCCGTCCCGATCGCCGCGTAATGCTGCTCAGGACCCGCGCGCAGCGCCGCAGGATAGGCGAGCGTCAGCTTTATCGCCGCCGCTTCCTGGCCGCATGAGAGCGCGGCAAAAAAAACCAAGGCCAATGCCGACCGACGCATGCCGCTCCCCCGGTTGGATGTGCGCTCGCGCAAACCCCAGACCCAAACGCCAACCTAGAAGATATTCCCGCCGGCTCCAAGCAGGCGCGGCCGTCATGAGAATGTGGGATCAGGCATGAAGGAATCGTCGGCGCGGCGGGAGGCGCTTCGCTCTCGACTCGGGCGCGACGCGCGGCCTATGATTCACATGCGCGGCGACGCCGGCGTTCCGGCCAATCGCAGACGGGCTTACGGTGCGCTTATGCGGCGGATCGCCTTCTCTCTTTTCGCCGCCTTCGTGGCGTATTTCGCGCAGCCGCTGTGGCGCGCGACCGAGAACGCGATCGCCGAGACGAAAGCCAAGCTCAGCGCGATCAGCTTTACGCCGCGCGAATTGCCCGCGGATCGCGACGGGGCAAGCCTCATCGCCGCGCCCGCGCCGGGCCGCTATTCGATTCGCGCCAAGAGCCCTTCCGGCGCGCGCATCGAACTCGTCGATATGATCGCCGGTCCGCTCGAATCCAGCGGCGCGCCCGGCCTGCGTGACGGACGCATCGACGCGCTGCTCGACAAAGGCGTCTACAAGCTGCGGGTTTACGGCGTGAAGGGCGCGCGCGGAAAAATCACGCTCGCCGCGCAGGCGTTCGTCGAAGCCCAGGCGTCGAAGCCGACGCTCGCGCCGGGACGGGCCCAAAGCGGCGAACTCGGCGATCTGCAGCAACGCTCTTATGCCTTCGACGTTGGCGCAGAAGGCCGCGTGAGCCTGGAGGCGATCGGCCGGGCGCTCAGCGATTTACGCGTCTGGCGCAGCGACGGCGAACTCGTCGATCTCGCCTTCGAGCAGCAGACGGTCGAAACAAAGCCCGGCCGCGCCATGAATCGGCTGCGTCTCGAAGGCGCGCTGGAGCCGGGGCGCTATGTCGTCACCGCCTATGGCGGCGAAAAGCTGGTCTGGGCGCAAGGCGATGCGTCGCAGCCCTTCTTGCTGAGGCTTGACGAGCCGGCGACGCTCGCGGCCGGCGTCGCCGAAGGCATGATCGGCCCCTTCGGCGCCGCGCGCTTCGATGCGCCGGCGCGCTATGACGCCTTTCGTCTCGACCTTGCGCAAACGACGCCGGCGCGGCTCGAGGCGCGACGCAATGAATCGAGAGAGATTGCGACGATCTCCAAGAACAGCCGCACGCCATCGGCAAATGTCCGGCTCGCCTCCGACGGCAAGGCCAACGCGCGCCTCGAAGTCTCCGGTTACGAGGGTCAGGCGTTCACGCTGCGCGGGCTACGCCAATCGGATCGCGAAACATTCGAAGCGTCTGGACCGCATCTTGTCGGCGTCGATCTTGCTGGCGACGGCGGCGACGAAGCCCCTGCCACGGCGCTTCTCGCGCGCATCGATAAGGATGGCAAGACGCGGGTGATCGCCACGGACGCGCCGCGCGTCGGCGCCGGCATGGCATGGCGCGACAAGTTCAATCTGTTCGGCCCCGTGTCGATCCTCTTCGAAGCGACGCGCGACGGACCCGTGGCGATCGTCGCGAAAGGCGTCACGGTCGACGCGTCGATCCAACCGGCGCTCGGCGCGCTGGCGCCCCGCGCCGACGGCAAGGACTCGGCGCGCTACGATCTCCAGGCGGGCTATTATTTCTTGAAACTGGAGCCGAAGGGCGATGCCGGCGGGGTCGTCGACGTGACGCTCGGGCCGCCCGGACTCTCCGCATCAGCGCCGGTTCGGCCGCCTTCTCGCCCGACAATTTCCTTCGGGACGCAAACGCTCGAAAAGGACGGCTCTTACCTCATTCTGACGAATGTCGCGCCGCAATTGCTGACCGGGCCGCGCGTCGTCGCGCTGCCCGTCGAACTCGACAAGGACTCGTTGGCGCTGTGGCAGGACGCGGGCAAGGAGATTGCGTTGCCGACGCGTCTTCCCAAGACCGGCAAAGCAATTGCGCGCGATTCGCATGGCGCCGACGTCGCGCTGACGCTCGCCGATCAAAAGGAAGAGAACGAGCAGCGTTTCGCGACGATAAGGGTCGCAGCGCCGGAAACATCGCGCGCGCTGGGCCTGATTTTCGTTCCCGAACCCACGCAGGCGAAGGTGGAGGAGCCGGGAAAGCCCGCGCCAACGGCGCTTTCCGCTGCGATCGCGCGTCCGGCTTTTTTTGATCTTGCCCGCGATGAAACGAAGCGCCTGCGCTTCGATGTCGCGCAAGGCGGCCTTTACCGCATCGAAACATTGGGGCGGATGAAGACCGCGCTGCGCATCGGCGCCAATGTCTCGCCGCGTCTTGGCGAAGGCGAAGCCAACGGGCCGGGCGACAATGCGCTGGTGACGGGTTTTCTGCGCGCCGGCGCCTATCGCGCCGCCGTCACCGCGAAAGACTCTTCTGGCCATCTGGGACTTGCGGTCACGCCCGCGGCGCTCGCGCCGACGGCGAAACTCATCGATTCAGGCGTCGCGCGAGCGACGCTCGATTCCGGCAAGGGCGCGGTCGTGCCGATCGAGATCTCCCGGGAGGGTGAGTATCGGATCGAACTTCTCGGCCTGAAGCAGAAGTGGCGCGCGCGGTTAGAGGATGCCGACGGCTGGCCGCTCGCAGCGCCGGGCGAAGTGCAGCGCCTGACGCGACGGTTCGAAAAAGGCGCCTATCGGCTGGTCGTCATGCCAAGAGACGTCGAAGCGCGCATGGTGGCGCGGCTGACGCCGATCGTTCCCGAGCCGGACCTCGAAGGCCATGGGCCGCACGCCCTGCCCTTCGGCAAGACGCAAAAGCTGCAGTGGCGCGAACCGCAGGCGCGCGATGTCCCCCGCACGCCGGACGTTTGGCGCTTTTCGCTTTACGGCGACGCCGAGATCGACCTGTCGCTCAGCGACGGCATGGTCGGCGAGATTTTCAGGGGCGATAACGAAAGCGTCGGAAAGGTCGCCTCTGACAGGCCGTTCAAATCGAGACTTGCCGCCGGCGACTATCGTCTCGAAGCGAGAAGCCTCGCTCATGATGACCGTCTCGACTATGAGGTGACGCTCGCTTCGAAAGAGCTGCAGCCCGACGCGCCGCGATTCGTCGATCTCCCCGCAGGCGTCGATTTCTCGCTCGCGAAAGACGCCGTCGTCGATCTGTCGAGCTTCGGCGACATCGAGACCATCGGCGCATTGAAGAACGCCCAGGGCGATGTCATCGAGCGCCTGCAGCCGCGCGGAGACGATTGGAGCGTCGCCTTGTCGCGACGACTGCCCGCGGGAAATTACCGGCTTGAACTTGAACCGCTCGGCGCCGAGCCGAGCGCTCCCGTGAAGGCTCAAGAACGGTCCGGCGAGGAGCCCGAAGAGGTCGCCGATGACGGCGGCGCGGAGAGCGGCGCGACGCGTCCAAGCGGCGTCGAGCTTCGCCTGTCTCTGCCCGTCGAGACCCATGACGAGGCGCTGCCGCTCTCTAGCCAGAAGACGCTGCGCGGCGCCGGCGCGCATATCCTTTCCCTCGCGCCTGCTCCGGCGGGACGTCTCGCGCTGGTCGCCGCACTGTCGGAGGGCGACGTCGCCCTGTCGATCGAGCGGCGTGACGCCGACGGTCAATGGCGCGCGATCGGCGTCGAGCGCGGCCGTGCGCCCGTCGCCGCCTGGCCAGCGGCCGCCGATGGGGAATTGCGCGCCGTGGTCTGGGCGATTGGCGGCGGCGACGCGCCGATCACGCTGTTGGCGCGCGCTGTCGATCGGCGCGCGCGCAAACTTGGCGATGTCGCCCTCGATACGGTCGAGGGCGTCGCCGGGGTGTGCGCCGCCAAGGTCGCGACGCCCGACGCGACGCTCGTCACGCTGGCGACGCAAGAGGACATCGCCGCCGGCTCGATGGCGGGATCGCTGCTGCGCGCGGCGCGCGCCGGACCGCTCGCGCCGCAAGCGCAGGAATTGTGGCTGATGGGTCGCGGCGACTGCGCATCGCGCGTCGGCGTCGCCGCCTTCGATTGGAAGGGCGACGAAATCTCGCTCGATGTCGGCGAGGGCGAGCGCGCGCATCTCGTCCCGCTTTCGCCGCCGGCCGGGAAAGTGCGGTTGTGGCGCGCGCGCTCCGCCTTCGCGCAGCCGGCGCTTGACGGCGGACGCGGCGTCGGCGTGGCCAAGGGCGCGACGCTGGCGCTTGCCGGCGACGCGCCGATCACGCTGTGGAACTCCGAAGGAAGCGCGCCGATGCGGGTCGCGCTCAGCGCGATCGACGTCGAGACGCGGCCTGCGGTCAAAGGCGGTGCGCTGTTTTCTGGAATCGTCCCGCCGATGAGCGCGCAGCCTGTCGATATGGATGAAGCGGTCGGGCCGCTCGCGCTCGATCTTGCGGGAGGGCTCGCCGCCTTCGCGCAGCCGCGCGCCGTCTTTGGCGACGGCGCCGCCGCCTCCCGCGTTCTACATGGCGTCAAATCGCGCGTGCTTCTCGTCAATCTGACGCCGGCGCCGCTGCCGGCGCGCATCGCGCGCGAATCCGGCGAAAACCTGCGACTCGACGCAACGCGCGCCTTCACGCGATTCTTCCCCGCCGCCGGTCAGATCTCGCTGCCGCTCGACGCGCAGAAGAACGACAGGCTGATCGTCATCGGGGCGCGGGCGACGACGCTATCGAACGCGGGCCGCATCGCGCACGGCGATAATATCGCGCTCGACGGCGCCGGCGAAGCGATCATCGAGCACGGCCCCGGCCTCGTCGCGTTCTGGATCGAGCGCGCCGGCGCGTCGCCCTGGCCCGCGCCCGCTGCGCGTGCGCTCAATCCGCCGCAACGCGTAGCGCTCGACGGCGCGGCGATGCGCTTTTCGATCAAGAGCGACAAGCCTGCGCTGTTGAAGACGACAGGCGGCGCGCCGGCGATCGTGCGTTTCACACAGAACGGCAGGCGGGAGACGCTCGCCTTCGCCAATGGCGTCGATCTTTATCGCTACATGACGCCGGGCGAGGCGACGCTCGATGTTTACGCGCCCTATGACGGAGCGCTTTCCGGCATGCTCGACGTTTCGGCGCAGCCCGTCATCGAGGCGCACGAAGGCGTTAACGACGCGGTGGCGGTTTCGCCCGGCGCAAGCGCGCTCTTCGGCTTCGAGGCGAAGGAAGCGCGCGATGTCGGTCTCGGCGTGCGCGCGGAGCCCGACCGCGTCAGCGCGCGGCTCATGGATGCGCAAGGCAAGACGCTCGGCGACGGCGTCGCGCAGACGATGAAGCTCTCGCCCGGCCGCTATTTCCTTGAGGCGCGCACGCCCGCCGACGCGCCGGCGACGACGATCCGCGCGGCGATCGTCGGACTGTCGCCGCCAGCGAACGCGCCGCCGGCGGAGATCGTCGCGGAACTGCTCGACAAAGCCGGCATGAAGAAAAGCAAGGCGCAATGATTGCGAAAGGCGCGGCGATGAAAAACATTCTGCTTCTCTCTCTCTGCGCGCTCCTTGCCGCGACGGCGCCGCTGCGCGCCGAGGCCCCGCCCACGTTCGATCGCGCGCAGCGCGCCGATGGCGCGCGCGTCACGCCGGATCGGTTTTTGCGCGCCTTTGATCCGGTGACGGTCTTCTTCTCTGGCGACACGGGGCCGAAGGCCGGCGGCGCGGAAGACACGCCGCAAAAATATGTGGCGATGACGCCACAGCCTGCCGGCGAATGGCGCTGGCTCGGTCCGCGCGCGCTGCAATTTCGTCCCGCCGACGCCTGGAAACCGCTATCGCGCGTCGACGTGAAGCTCGGCGCGACGGAGATTAAACTCGTCGCGCTGCTGCCGACACCGCGTTCCACGAATCCCGCCGAGGACGCCGATCCGCAGCTCGAACTGACGCAGATCGCCCTCACCTTCGCCGAGCCGGTTGACGTCGCCGCGCTGACGCGGCTGCTGACGATCGAAGTGCGTCCCTCGCCGGGCGTCTCGACGCAGGGCGGACAGTTGCTCAGCGCTTCGGCCTATGAGATCCGCGCGCTGGAGCGCGGCGAGCGCGCCGAGGAGCAGACCTACGTCATCCGCTTCCGTGAACGGATCGCCGACGGCCGCGTCGCGATCCTGCGGCTGCGGCTTTCCGACGAAGCCGGACTCGACGACCAGACCTATGAATTGCGGCTGCGCACCGCGCCGCCCTTCGCGGCGACGGAGGCGAGCTGCGGCCACGGCTGGAACGACGACCGCGCCGAAAACGTGTTGCGTTGCGCATCCTATCTTACGACGCCCGAGAGCAGCGAAGAGGAAGGCGACGCCGCCGCCATCCCCTATGCGCCGGCGAGCAAACGGCAGCTCACGCTCTCCTTTAATGCGACGCCCGAGACGATCGACATTTTGCGCGCGCGCGAGGCGCTGCGCATCACGCCGCCCGTCGACGATCTTGCCGTCGAGAGTGACGGCAGGCGGCTGCGCATCGTCGCGAAGTTCCTGTCGGACCAGGTTTACGAACTCTCCATCGCCGCAAGCGCGCTGAAAGACTCGCAAGGACGCGCGCTGGCGAACGCCTTCTCGCAGCGCTTCGCCTTCACCCGCGACGCGCCGGCGCTGCAATGGGATGCCGGCTATGGCGTCGCCGAGCGTTTCGGTCCGCAGCTTCTGCCGCTGCGCGGGCGCGGCTATGACCGCGCCGACATCCGCATCCACGCCATCGATCCGCTGTCGCGCGATTTCTTCCCCTTCCCGGCGCATGGCGTCGACACGAGTGATTCCGACGCGCCGCCCCTGCCCGGCAACGAGCCGAAGTCCTGGAGTGAGACCGCCAACATTGAGGCCGACGCGATCAAGCAGCGCATCAAGTTGCTGGGATCTCCCGCGGTGTCGCGGCTCGTCGATCTGCCGATCCGGCGCAATGGCCCCGACGCGAAATTCGGCGTCGACCTCAAGGAGGATTTCGCCAAGGTCAGCGGTCGCGATCAACCGGGAACCTATCTCGTCGGTCTGCGCGCCGTCGATGACGACAAGCGCCGCTGGCTGCGCGTGCAGATCACCGATCTCTCGCTGTCCGCCATCGAAGAGCCGACGCGGGTGCGTTTCGCGGTCACGTCGCTGTCGACGACGCAGCCCGTGAGCGGCGCGCAAATCCGCGTCGAGGGCGTCAAGGACGATAAATCCGTCACGCTCGCGAGCGGCGTGACGGATTCGTCGGGCTTCTTTTCCTGGACTCCCGACGAGCGCGGCGCCGGCGACGCGCGACGCATCATAGCGAGCAAGGGCCTCGACACGCTCGTCATCGATCCCAACAGCGCGCCTTCGGAATATTCGCGGGAAATCTGGTCGAAGCCGGAATCGGAATGGCTCGCCTGGACGCGCGAGGCCGATCAGCCGCGCGCCGAAAAGCCGCGCACCCTCTGCCATGTCTTCTCCGAGCGGCCGATCTACCGGCCGGAGGAAAGCGCGCACATCAAGGGCTTTGTGCGCCGCTATCGCGGCGGGGCGCTGAGCCTGACCAAGACCGGCGGCACGCTTGTCGTGACCGGGCCCGGCAATCAGGAATGGCGCATTCCGGTAAAGCTCGACGCGAGCGGCGGCTTCTATCACAAGTTCGATGCCCAAACGCAGGCGACCGGCGACTATTCGGCGCGGTTCGAACCGGATGCGCCGAAAAGAGCGAAGAAAGCTGAGGCGCGGAACAACGAAACGGAGCGCGCCGCCGAGGAAGAGAGCGAGACGACCGAGGCCGCGCAAGACGTTTCCTGCGGGCAGTTCACCTTCAAGAAGGAAGCCTATCGCCTGCCGACGTTCGAAGTCGTGCTCAATGCGCCGCAGACCGTCGCGCTCGACGGAACCTTCGACGTCGATCTCCTTGCACGCTATTTCGCCGGCGGGCTCGCGGCCGAGCGGCCCGTCAAATGGCGCGCGGCGCAATTTCCGCATGTCTTCACGCCGCCAGGACGCGAGGGCTTTCTCTTTTCCACCGACGCGCGCTTTTCCGGCGACGGCAAGTTCAAGTCAACCGCCGTGCTGGAGCGCGACCAGCGCACCGACGCCGGCGGCGCCGCCCGCATGACCTTCGACACCACGATCGAGCCGACGGCGCAGCCGCGCCGCTACTCGATCGAAGCGACGGTCACGGGCGACGACGGCATCGAAGTGCGCAACGTCCAGAACGTCATCGCGCTGCCGCCCTTCGTGCTCGGCGTCAAAACGCCGCGCTATGTGGAGCGTCCCGGCGTCGTCACGCCGGAGCTCATCGCCATCGACGGCAAGGGCGACGCCGTCGTCGGCCTGGAGATGACGCTGCGGCTGATCAAGCGCAACTGGATTTCGACGCTGCAGGCCTCCGACTTCGCGCAGGGCGCGGCGAAATATGTCACGCAGGCGCAGGACGACGTTCTCATTGAACGCAAGGTGACGAGCGCCAAGGAGGCGCAAAAGATCGAATTGGAGGCGCGCGACGCCGGCGTCTATGTCGTGCAGCTGGAGGCCTACGACCGGCTCAAGCGCCGGCAGCAGGTCAGCGTCGACTTCTTCGTCGGCGGCGACACGCCGGTCACCTTCGCGCGCCCGCCCGCCGATTCCGCGACGATCACGACCGACAAGGACAAATATGCGCCGGGCGAGACCGCGACGCTCATCATCCAGTCGCCGTTCCAGAACGCGCGCGCGCTCGCGATCGTCGAGCAGCCGAATGGCGTTTACGACTATAGTTTCGTCGATATCGCCAATGGTTTTGCCCGCTACGCTGTGCCGGTCAGGAAAGAGCAGACGCCGAAGCTCGCGGCGCATTTCCTGATCATGCGCGGACGGCTGAAGGATGCGCCGCCGCAACCGACAGCGAGTTTCGATCAGGGCAAGCCCGTCACCATCGCGGCGACGAAATGGATCGACGTCACACCCGTCAAGAACATCGTCAATGTGAAGCTTGAACATCCGGCGAAGGCGCGTCCGGGCGACGCGATCGAGGTCGCGCTGCGGCTTTCCGACGACGCCGGCAAGCCGCTCGCCGGCGAAGCGACCTTCTGGATGGTCGATCAGGCGGTGCTGTCGCTCGCCAAGGAACGCCCACTCGATCCGCTGCCCGACTTCATCGTCGAGCGCGAAACGAAAATGGCGGCGCGGGACACGCGCAATATGGCCTTCGGCGTCATTCCGCTCGAAGAGATCGCGGGCGGCGACGGCGACGAGCTGCAGGAATGGGGCGCGGAGAACAATATTTCCGTGCGCAAGAATTTCACGCCCGTGCCGATCTATCTGCCAAGCGTGAAGATCGGCCCGGATGGCGTCGCCAAAATCAAGGTGCAGCTTCCCGACACGCTCACCGTGTTCAAGCTGCGCGCCAAAGCGGTGAGCGGGCCGGATCGTTTCGGCGCTGCCGGCGGCGAAATGCTGATCCGTCAGGCGCTCGTCGCGCAGCCGGCGCTGCCGCGATTCATCAGACCGGGCGATTCCTTCGACATCGGCCTTGTGGCGCGCGTCGTTGAAGGACCGGGCGGCGCCGGCAGGGCCACCATCGCGACGCCGGCGCTGACGCTCTCGGGCGAGCCGAGCCGCAAGATCGAATGGACGCAGAACAAGCCTGTGCGCCTTGATTTGCGCGCGCAGGCGCCCAACGAGCTTGCGGACGAGGTCGCCCTGTCCTTTCGGATCGACCGCGACGCCGACCACGCCAAAGACGCGGTCGAGATCGTTCTGCCGGTGAAAGAGGATCGCGAAGCGACGCGGCGCTTCGAACTAATTGAGATCGCCCCTGGCGAAACCAAGACGATCGCCGCCGCTGGCGAGCAGGCGCGACCGGGCAGTTTCTCGCGCGAGACGATTGTCGCCGCCGATCCCTCGCTGGTGAAGCTCGTCGCCGGATTGAATGCGCTCGTCGAATATCCCTATGGCTGCACCGAGCAACGGCTGTCGCTCGCGCGCGGCGGTCTGGCGCTGAAAAGCTTTGGACCGATCCTAGCGGCGGCTGGGCTCGAGGATCGCGTCTCCGCCAATGTGAAGACGACGGCGCAAATCATCGATCAGTCGATCGACGCCGACGGGCTCGTCGCCTTCTGGCCACGCGCGCGCGGCACTGTCTCGCTGACGGCCTGGGCGTATGATTTCCTCGCGCGGGCGGAGCGCGCCGGAGAGCCGATCGACAAGAGCCTTGCGGATCGCCTCTCGAACATTCTCAAATTGTCGCTGCGTTCCGATTATCCGCGACTGCTGTCGGGCGATGAATTGCGCGAGCGCGTCGAAGCGCTTTCGGCGCTCGCTGAAGGCGGCAAGCTCGATGATTCCTACGTCGCGGAATTTGCGCGACAGGCGGACTTCCTGCCCAATATCAGCGTCGCGCAGATGGCCTCCGCCGCCGCGCTGATGCCCAACGCCGATCAGCGGGCGGTCGCATCGCTGATCGATACGATGTGGAGCCGCGTTAAATTCGCCAGCCGCAACGGCGCGCAGGTCTATGCGGGACAGGCGGCGGAAAGCGCCTCGCCGATCATTCTGCCGTCCGAGACGCGCAGTCTCGCGGAGATGGTGCGCGCGGCGGCGCGCGGCGCTTCGGGCGATCCGCGCGCCGTCGTTTTGCGCGACGCGCTGCTGCGGCTTGGCGAAGGCGACGGCTGGGGAACGACCAACGCCGACGCCGCAGCGATCGAAGCGCTGGCCGAGGGATGGCGGCGGCCGACCGCGCCGATCGGCGTGACCTTCAACGATGGCGGACAGGATCGCGCGCTGACGCTCGACGCCAACACGCCGGTCGTGCGCCATGTCTCCAGCAGCGGCGCGCCGCTGAAGATCGCCAACGGCTCCAACGCGCCGCTCGTCGCGATGATCGAGACAAGTTACATGCCGGCGGAGCCGGGCGCGAAGGCTCAAGCGACGAGCGACGGCTTTACGATCACGCGGCAGAGCTGGCGCGTCGAAAGCGGCAAGCCCCCCGAGAAGATCGAATTCAGCGACGGCGTTCTGCAGGTGATGCAGGGCGACGTGATTGAAGAGACGGCGGAAGTGGTCAATCCCGAGGACCGCGCCCATGTCGCGATCTCGATCCCGCTCGCCGCGGGCTTCGAGCCGCTCAATCCCAATATCGCCACGGCGCCCGCCGAAGCGCAGCCCTCGATGGCGCCGACGCTGCAACCAAGCTGGGTCTCCTTTGGCGACGACCGCGTGTTCTACGCCTATGATTCGCTGCCGAAAGGAACCTATCGTTTCGCCTTTCGACTGCGCGCCCAAACGGCAGGCGCCTATACGCAGCCGCCGGCGCGTGTCGAGGCGATGTACAAGAAAGGCCTGCGGGCGACGAGCGCCGGCGCGCGGGTGGAGATTGGAAAATAGGCGTATGCCGAAAGGGTTAGCGCGAAGAATTGCCGCCGGTCTTATCGCGACATTCCTTGCAGGCGCCGCCTGGCTGTCGCATGAAGCGTTGTCGCGCGCCGAGCTTGTTTCTCCACGCGCCAGCGCCATCGTTTACGACCGCAACGGCGCCTTTCTCACGCAGATCGGCGAAAAGACCCGCGATCCCGCGACGGGGAAACCGCGCGTCGAATACGGCTATTGGCCGATCAAATCGATTCCTGAGCGCATCGCGCGCGCGACGCTCGCGCTGGAGGATCGCCGCTTTTACGCTCACGCCGGCCTCGACCCACGCGCGGCGCTGCGCGCCGCCTGGCGCAACCTGACCCCGCGCGGCAGGCGCGAAGGCGCCTCGACCATCGCCATGCAGGTCGCGCGCATGCAGGGCGAGCGGCCGCGCTCCTTCGCCGAAAAGCTTATGCAGGCGGCGACGGCGCTCGCCATCGTCGCGCGCAACGGACATGAGGCGACGCTCGCGCATTATCTGCGCCTCGCGCCCTATGGCCTCAACGGCCATGGCGTCGCCTACGCCGCGCGTTTCTATTTCGACAAGCCGGTGGACGATCTCTCCTGGGCGCAGTCGGCGCTGCTCGCCGCGATTCCGCAATCGCCGGGACGCATGAACATCACGCGCGAGAGCGGCCTCAAATTGGCGGCGGCGCGCGCGCGTCGCGCGATCGCGCGACTCGAAGAAGAAGGCGCGCTAGACGCCGCGCAGGCGGCGCTGGCCCGCGCCGAACTCGACCATATGCGGCCGCTCGACGCCAAACGCCGTCCCGAGACTCTGCATCTGGCGCTGCGCTACGAAACGCTCGCGCGCGAAGGCTTGGCGCGCCCCGTCGCTGACGGCGATCGGCGCATCGACGCGACGATCGATTTGGCGGTCGAACAGGACGTTCTGCATCTCGCCCGCCGCTATCTTGCGAACTTCCGTCGCCGCGGCGCGCGTCAGGTCGCGGTCATGGTCGTCGAGCGCGGAACGAACGCCGTCCTCGCCGACGTCGGCTCTTCCGGCTATGAAGATCCGCAGGCGGGGGCCTTCGATTTCACCCGCGTGCGGCGCTCGCCCGGCTCGGCGTTGAAGCCCTTCATCTATGCGCTGGCGTTCGAACGCGGCGTGATCAAGACGACCGACCTTTTGAACGACATCCCCGAAGGCGCGTCAGGCGTCAGCAACGCCGACGGGCTCTTTCTCGGACCGCTGACGCCGCGCCAGGCGCTCGCCAATTCCCGTAACGTGCCGGCGACCAATCTACTGCGGCGCGTAGGGCTCGAGGCAAATTTCAATTTCCTGCGCGACCTCGGCCTGCACGATCTCGAAACGCCGGCGGAGAGTTTCGGAATTTCAATGGCGATCGGCGCGCTGCCGACACGGCTCGAGGATGTGATGCGCGCCTATGCCGCGCTCGCCGACGACGGGATCATGCGCGACCTCGCGTTCACGCGCGACGCGGCGCGGCGCCCGACGCGGCGGGTGCTGTCGGTCGACAGCGCCCGGCTGATCGCCTCCATGCTCGCCGACCCGCAGGCGCGGCTCCCCTCCTTTCCGCGCTACGGGGCGCTCGAATATCCCTTCGCCGTCGCGGTGAAGACCGGCACCTCGCAAGGCTATCGAGACGCCTGGACGCTTGCCTTTTCGCACAGATTCATCGTCGGCGTATGGATCGGGCGCGGCGACGCCGGGCCGATGCGGGCGATGACCGGCGTCTCGTCGGCGGCGCGGCTCGCCCATGGCGTGCTGGCGAAGCTGCATGACGCGAAGCCCGGAGACATCGCGCCGGAAACATTCGCGCCGCCGCCAGGACGTATCGCCCTCGACCTCTGCCGCGCCGGCGATGGGCGCGACTGCGCGCAAACGCTGCGCGAATGGGTGAAGCCAGCGGAAGCGCGGGAGGCCGAGACCTATGAGGGGAGTCCTGCTCGTGGCGAGAGCATGGCGACCGCGCTCGACTCTCAGGCGACAGGCGCCGCGCCGCTCGTCATCGCGACGCCGGAGCACAACACCCATATCTGGCGCAACCCGGAGCAGCCCGAGCGCTTCAACCGACTCGCGTTGAAGCTCGCGCCCTCAGGCGCGGATGCGCAGATCGTCTGGACGATCGACGGCGAACCTTTCGCCACGGCGCAAGCGAACGAGACCGTGTTTTGGCCGATGACGCCCGGCGCGCACCGCATTCAGGCGCGGCTTGCGCTCGCGCCTGTCGCGTCGCGCGCGGTGAAGGTTGTGATTGAGTGAGTCTGAGGCGTCGCCGGCTGATTCCGGCGCGCCACTGGCAAGCTCGACGATGTGAGAATTCCTGCTAAAGTCGGCGCTATGACGCAGCCCAAGTCAAAGCGAGCCCCCGAGACGACCTTTGTTCCCGTCGTAACGATGGAAGAAGTGCCTGTCCTGGGCGATGAGGAACGCGAGGATCTGATCGCATCTTTAAAGGATGCCGAGTCGGATATCGCCGCCGGCCGGGCGACCCCTTTTGACAGGGCAGGTTTCATCGCGCGGTTCATGGCGATCTGTAGAGGCGATCTCGATTGATCTATGAAGTATCGCGTCGTTATTGCGGCCCGTGCGCAGCGGGACATCGACGACTTTGCGCGTTATTGCCGATCTTATTCGCCTCAGTTTTGGGATCGACAGTCAGATCGGCTTAGTCGAGTCTTCGAAACCTGGCTTTCTGATACGCCAGGCATGTGGGGCTTCTTCTTTGCGACGGGCGCGCCGTATCGAGCGTATCTTTTCGACGTAGGACAGCGCACAAAATTTTGGATCGTCTGCACAATAGACGAGCGAACTCTTACAGTTCGCATTTTGCGCATGTGGAACGCCGCGCGTAATCCTAAGGATTTCGACGATAAGCCTGGAGGTCCGCCCCTCATCCCTGCCCGCTGATGCGCTCGATCTCGGCGCCGCAGCCGCGCAGCTTCTTCTCCAGCCGCTCGAAGCCGCGATCGAGATGATAGACGCGGTTGATCGTCGTTTCGCCGCGCGCGGCGAGCGCCGCAATCACCAGCGAGACGGAGGCGCGCAGATCCGTCGCCATCACCGGCGCGCCTTCGAGATGATCGGCCCCCGTCACGATCGCCGTGTCGCCTTCGAGCTTGATATGGGCGCCCAGCCGCGCAAGCTCCTGCACATGCATGAAGCGGTTTTCGAAAATCGTCTCGGTGATCCGCGAGACGCCTTTGGCGCACGTCATCAGCGCCATGAACTGCGCCTGCAGATCGGTCGGAAAAGCGGGGAACGGCGCGGTTTCGACGCTGACCGGCGAAATGCCCGCGCCATTGCGCGTCACCCGCAGTCCTTCATTCGTCTCGCTCACGCTGGCGCCGGTCGCCTCCAGCGCTTCGAGCGCCGCCCGCAGAATATCCGCGCGCGCGCCGGCGAGAAGAACGTCGCCCCCCGTCATCGCCACCGCCATGGCGTAAGTGCCCGCCTCGATGCGGTCGGGCATGACCGCGTGTCTTGCCCCGTAAAGCGCGCCGACGCCTTCGATCTCGATGGTCGATTGGCCGGCGCCCGTGATTCGCGCGCCCATTTTCACCAGGCAGTCGGCGAGATCGACGACTTCCGGCTCCCGCGCCGCGTTGCGCAACACGCTGGTCCCGCGCGCGAGCGACGCCGCCATCAGCGCCGTATGGGTGCCGCCGACAGTGACCTTGGGAAACTCGATCTCGGCGCCGACGAGGCCGTTCTTCGCCGTGGCGACGACATATCCGTTTTCGATGTCGAGTTTTGCGCCGAGCTTTTCGAGCGCCATGAGCAGAAGATCGACAGGGCGCGTGCCGATGGCGCAGCCGCCGGGCAACGAGACGCGCGCCTCTCCGCACCGCGCGACGAGCGGCGCCAGCACCCAGAAGCTCGCGCGCATGCGCGAAACGAGTTCATAAGGCGCGGTGGTGTCGACGATCTCGCGCGCGGTGAGATGAACCGTGCGGCCAGCGTCGACCGACTCGCCAGTGCGTTTGCCGGCGATGGCGTAATCGACGCCATGATTGCCGAGGATACGCTCGAGAAGCATCACGTCGGCGAGCAGCGGCATGTTGGCCAGCGTCAAAGTCTCACGCGTCAGCAGTGAGGCGATCATCAGCGGCAGGGCGGCGTTCTTCGCCCCCGAGATGGGGATCACGCCGTTGAGCTTGGTTCCGCCGACAATCTTGATTTTGTCCATCATCCCTCACTATTGGCTTTCGAGCCGCCGCGGTCTTTCGCTTGGGCCGTGTCCCGCATCGCGCGGTCACGGGCCTTGCGACGGGCAAGATTGGCGCGCAACGCGGCGGCGAGCGCCGCCCTCTTCTTAGGCGCGCCTTCAGGCTTCAGGCCAAAATCCGCCCCTTTTTGGGCGCCCTTTGGCTGCTCGTCGTCATTTGCCATCGCGATCAGCCCGCTCCTCTGCGTCTTTCGATGTTCTCCGGGTCGCCGCTCCGGTCACATCGCGCGTACGGCGAGGGTCGCATTGATGCCGCCAAAGGCGAACGAATTCGAGAGCGCGACGCGAATTGGCATGTCACGCGCGACATTGGGAATGGCGTCGACCTCGCATTTGGGGTCAGGCTCCAGAAAATTGATCGTCGGCGGCGCGACCTGTTCGCATACAGCGGAAATCGTCACCACGAGTTCGAGCCCGCCGCTCGCGCCCAGCGCATGGCCATGCACCGGCTTCGTCGACGAAACTGGGGGCGGCCTGTCGCCAAAGACGGCGCGCATCGCTAGCGACTCGGTGATGTCGTTGGCGTAGGTCGCCGTGCCGTGGGCGTTGAGATAGTCGACCTCTTCGGGTTCGATCCCGGCGCTTTCGAGCGCAAGGCGCATGCAGCGCGACGGGCCCTCGACGTCGGCGCGCAGCGGATCGAACGCGTCGCTCGTCGTGCCGTAGCCGGCGAGTTCGCACAGCGGCGCGACGCCGCGCGCCTGCGCCGCCTCCAGCGTCTCCAGGATGAAGACCGCGGCGCCTTCGCCAAGCGTCATGCCGTTGCGCTTTTGCGAGAACGGACGGCAGAGGTCCGGCGTCAGCACGCGCAGCGCCTCCCAGGAGCGAATCGAACCGTTGATCACGCAGGCTTCGGCGCCGCCGGCGATGGCGCGATCGGCGCGGCCCGCGCGCAACATCTCAAAGGCTTCGCCAATCGCCTGCGCCGCCGACGAACAGGCGGAAGCGAGCGCGAATGTCGGCCCCTTGGCGCCGTAGCGCATGCCGAGCGTGGTCGGCGCGGCGCTCGGAATGAGTCGCGGCACGGTCAATGTGTCCGGTCGGCCGTCGAGCTTATATTCGAGCCAGGCGTTGTTATCGATGGTCGTCGCGCCGCCGATGCCCGTGCCGATGATGACGGCGGTGCGCGGCCCGCCGACTTGCTTGCCCTCGAACCCCGCCTGCGCCAGCGCCTCATCGGCGGCGACAATGGAGAATTGCGTGAACGGATCGCAGTACGGAAGCAATTCGGCTTCGATATGCGCGCTGGCGTCGAAATCCGGAATCTGCGCGGCGATCTTGATTCGCCCGGTATAGGCGCGCTCCAGTTTCAGCGGCCGCACGCAAGACACGCCGTCTCGGGCCGCGCGCCACAGCGACGCCGCGCCAACGCCGGCCGCCGACACCGCGCCCATTCCGGTAATGACGATTCTGCGGGCGGCGTTCTGCTGGACCATCAATGTTCAATCCCTCGATTATCAATCTCGCGTGGCCGCGCGCCGATCTTAAAGCCATTCCAGGTTTAATGAGCCGTGCGCCAACGTCAAACGACTGGCGCGACATTCACGGCGCGATCCGCCGAAAGGCGCGCAAGCCGTTGTTTTCCACCGTGTCTTAGGCGATTCTAGCCCAGCAGCTTTTTCAGCTCGAGGCGCAATCCGTCAGCGACATCGGGGCGCGCGAGCCCAAAAGCGACATTGGCCGTAAGAAAGCCGAGTTTCGAGCCGGTGTCATAGGTGCGTCCGTCGAAGCGCACGGCATGAAAAGGCTGCGTCTTCGCAAGTTGGATCATGGCGTCGGTGAGCTGAATTTCGCCGCCAGCGCCTTTCTCTTGCTTTTCGAGCAGCCTGAAGATTTCCGGCTCCAGAATATAGCGGCCGGAAATGATGAAATTGCTCGGCGCCGTTCCCTGCGGCGGTTTCTCCACCATGCCGGTGATTTCGAACGTCGCGCCATAATCCGCGCCGCGCGCGACGACGCCATATTGATGCGTCTCTTCCGGCTTCACCTCTTCGACCGCGATGATATTGCCGCCGTGCTTGTCGTACGCGGCGACCGCCTCGGCGAGACACCGCGCGGTTTTTCCCGCCGCGGGAAGCGTGATCATGTCGGGAAGCAGCACCGCGAAAGGCTCGTCGCCGACGATGTCGCGCGCGCACCACACCGCGTGACCGAGGCCGAGCGGCGCCTGCTGGCGCGTGAAGCTCGTCGCGCCCGCGGTTGGCAGGTCCGACATCAGACCTTCATATTCCTTCGACTTGTTGCGGCGGCGCAGCGTGTCTTCTAGTTCGTAAGCCATGTCGAAGTGGTCCTCGATGGCTCCCTTGCCGCGCCCGGTGACGAAAATGAAATGTTCGATTCCGGCCTCTCGCGCCTCATCCACGACATGCTGCACGACCGGACGGTCGACGACGGTCAGCATCTCCTTGGGCACCGCCTTGGTGGCGGGCAGGAAGCGCGTGCCGAGTCCGGCGACGGGGAAAACAGCCTTGCGAATGCGTTTGCTCATGAAGAGGCCCATGCAGAGTTGAGATGGCGAACTGGCGAGAGCGGCGAGTCGGTCCATAGGCGCCTCTCCGCGGGACGGGGAAGCGAATCTTGAAACTTGGGCGTTTAGCACGATTTGGCCGGCTCGTAGAGTTCGCGGCGCGGACGCCGCAACAGGACAGAAGGCGTTCAGCCCGCCGCATTGACGCCAAGCGGCGAATACAAGAGAAGGTTGCGGCATGACGGTTCTGGTTACGGGCGGCGCCGGCTATATCGGCAGTCATACGGTTCTCGAACTGCTCGACGCCGGCGAGCGCCCGCCGCTCGTGCTCGACGATCTCTCCACGGGCTTTCGCTGGTGCGTTCCGGAGGGCGCGCCGCTTGTTGTCGGCGATTTCGGCGACGCGGATCTCGTTTCGGATTTGATCGAGCGCCACGGCGTCGATGAGATCATTCACTTCGCCGCAAAGATCGTCGTTCCCGACTCCGTCGCCGATCCGCTTGGGTATTATCTCAACAATACGGCGAAAGCGCGCACCCTGCTGGCGACGGCGGTGGCGCGCGGCGTCAAGCGCTTCATCTTTTCTTCGACCGCGGCCGTCTACGGCGATCCGCTGCAAAATCCGGTGCGCGAGGACGAGCCGTTGAAGCCGGTTTCGCCCTATGGGCGATCGAAGCTCATGGTCGAATGGATGCTGGAGGATACGGCGCGCGCGCACGGGCTCGCCTATGTGGCCCTGCGCTATTTCAACGTCGCCGGCGCCGATCCGAAGGGACGTTCGGGACAGTCGACGCCGAACGCCACCCATCTCATCAAGGTCGCCGTGCAGGCGGCGCTCGGCCTGCGCCCGAAGCTGCAGGTTTTCGGGCGCGATTACCCTACCCCCGACGGCACTTGCGTGCGGGACTATATCCAGGTCACCGATCTCGCGCGGGCCCATCTCGACGCCATGCGCTATTTGCGCGACGGCGGCGCCGATCTCACGGCCAATTGCGGCTATGCGCGGGGCTTTTCCGTTCTCGAAGTGATCGAATCGGTGAAGCGGGTTTCGGGCGTCGATTTCGATGTCGAGTTCGCGCCGCGCCGGCCGGGCGACCCTGCGGCGATCGTCGCCGCAAATGACCGAATTCGCCAAGCGCTCGGCTGGACGCCGCATCATGACGATCTCGACGAAATCGTTGGCCAGGCGCTCGAATGGGAAAAGCGCCTGGCGGCGCGCGGCGGCGTCTGAGCGCGGCGGGGGGGGGGAGAATTTTTCAATCGCCGGCGCTGTGATAAAACCCGGTTCGCGCGGTCCCGTAGCTCAGCAGGATAGAGCCGTGGTTTCCTGAATCGAAGGTCGCGGGGTCGACTCATTTCAGGATAGCTAGTAAAATCAGTAGTTTATTGACGTTTTTCGTTTGCAATTATGCTGCATCGCGAACTTCGGTAAGAGCCTTCGCCCTCTCCTCGTCTGCGCATCAGCCGAACAGCCGATGCGCAATCATTTCCTTGAGAACGCCACGGCGAATCGCCTTGTTCGTTACGCCGGGCGCAGAATGCCACCAACCGTCGGCGCGCATGGCTTTCGCCGCGGCCACGAAGCGTTCCACCACCGCCGCAAAATCGCTTTCGGCGTAGTTAAGGCTGAAGATCAGGCGTCCCGTTCCGGTCCAAGGCAAAGCGAGACCCTCTGCGCGCAGATAATATTGAAGCATCCAATTATAGCGCGAGGGTTGAGTATAGCAGATCATCCATATCGTCGACATATTGGCGACCCGCAGAGTCAGCGCTTCCATTTCGAAGCGCGCGTTGAGGCGCCGAGCTCGCTCGTTCCAAATGGCGTCAAGACCATGATAGAGGTCGCGGCAAGCGGGCGTATTGAGTCGCTGCAAGAAGCGCCGCATCGCGCACATCACATAAGGATGAGAATTGAAGGTGCCTCGAGCGAAACAGATATCTGCCGGATGATCGTCGCGAAAGCGCCGCATCAAATCTCTTCGGCCGCAGACGACGCCGATCGGCAAGCCGCCGCCGAGCGTCTTGCCGTAAGTGACGAGATCGGCCTTGACGCCAAAATATTCTTGCGCGCCGCCGAGCGCCAAGCGAAAGCCGACGAGCACTTCATCGAAGATGAGCGCTATGCCCCGATCCGAGCAAACGGCGCGCAACTCCTTTAGCCATTGCGCATAGGCCGTTTTATCGAAGCGCGCCGCACGAGCGCTGTCGATGAGCGACGAATCCGAAGGCGCCGGCGCATTTGGCGCGAGACCTTGCAAAGGATTCACGAGAACGCAGGCGATGTCGCGTCGGGTCCGCAAGACGTGAAGCGTCGCCGGCGACATTTCGCTCAAAGTGAGCGTTTCATCCGCCGGCGAAGGATTGCCGATCCCGGGCTGCACGTCGCCCCACCAACCGTGATAAGCGCCGCAGAAACGAACGAGACGAGATCGGCGCGTATGGTAACGCGCCAGCCGGACCGCCTGCATCACCGCTTCGGTGCCGGACATATGGAACGACACTTCGTCGAGACCTGAGATCTCTCTTAGAATTCGCACATTGTCGGCGATTGCGGGATGATAAGGGCCAAGCACCGGCCCAAGCTCCTGCGCGTCCTCTGCGCCTTCGGCGATCGTCTCCTTGTAAAAATCGTTGCCGAATACATTGACGCCGTACGAGGCGGTCAGGTCGTAAAACACATTTCCGTCGAGATCGGTCAGCGTGACGCCCGACGAGGCGCGCATGAAGGCGCCGGACGGCAAATGCCGCGCGACATATCTGCTGAATTGAAACGGCGTGCGGTAACGCTCGGTGAATCGCACATCCGACACGCTTTCGGCGGCTTGCGCGCTCAGGCGGTTCGTCGCTGGAAAGCGGTCGCGAAAAATTCCGGCAAGACGGATGAATCCTTGGCGCCGTCGCGCGGCGACTTCGGGAGGCGCGCCGTCGCAGCAGAAAAAGCGCGCCTCGTCATACTCATAAAACGGGAGGAAAGACGCCAAGCGACGCGCCAAGCGCGCATGGCCGGCAAGCGAGCCATGTTTGGCGCGCGAGAGATCAAGCCGGCGTTTGAGCGCAAGGATCGGGGCGGCGAGCGCCACGGCCCCGAACCCGTAAAGAGAGAGCGAAATGTCAATTGTCATAAATCGGATGTCTAACCATCGTAGTTGACCGCTCCGTGAAGATCCGGAGCCAGTTGTCACGCTTCACGGAGCAGGAAAACATCAACTTCCTGCTCACCAACCGGATTCCACGCTATGCGCTGACTCGCTTCATGGGTTGGTTCAGCAAGATCGAACACCCGTTGGTGCGTGATGTTTCGATCGGCGTTTGGCGCTTGTTTGCCGATCTCGATTTGAGCGACGCGAAGGAACAGGAATTTCGCAGTCTGCATAATTGTTTTGTGCGTGAATTACGGGACGGCGCGCGGCCGATCGACATGAGGCCGGAGATATTGGCCAGTCCCTGCGACGCCATTGTCGGCGCCTGCGGGCTCATCAAGGGAAGCGAAGTCCTGCAGATTAAAGCTTCGCCCTACGACATCGGCGAACTTCTGCACGATCCGGAGCTTGTCGAGGCCCACCGCGACGGGTGCTACGCCACGTTACGGCTGACCTCGAGCATGTATCACCGCTTCCACGCCCCGCATGACTGTCGAATCGACCGCGTCACCTATATCTCGGGCGATGTGTGGAACGTCAATCCCATCGCCTTAAGGCGGGTGGAGAAATTATTCTGTAAAAACGAGCGGGCGGTGATTCGCGGCAAACTCGCGGCGACAGGCCATCCCATCACTCTTGCGCCAGTCGCGGCGGTGCTCGTCGCCTCCATGCGTTTCGACTTTCTTGATATGACGCTCGGCGTGGCTCATCAGGGGCCGAACGTCTTTTTGTGCGATGCGAGCCTGACCAAAGGCCAGCAGATGGGGTGGTTCGAGCATGGCTCGACCATCATCGCCTTTGCCCCCAAGGGGTTTTCCTTGTGCTCGGGGGTCGAGACCGGCGCTCGGATTCGCGTCGGCGAACCCCTGATGCGTTTGCCGGCTTGAAAAGCAGCTGGCGCCAGATCGATCTCGGATGACAGAGCTTAACTAATTCAGAATTGTTACGAAAAACTGTCACGTTCGTTTCACGCAAAAAGATAAAAGATGCCTGTCGTCGGCCAAACGCGATAGGTTCCGCATGGGACGCTTCTTTTCAGCTCTCAAGATGCAACGTTGGGATGACCATCGTTACTATCACCACAGCCGGGTCAACCAGTCGCTGCATTTCGTCAGCGCGATCAGCTTTCTTTACAGCTACGCGATCCTGTTCCAAGACCCCGCGCAGGCGGCCTTGGTCGCTTGGCTCGTGGCGATGGTCTCGCGACAGTCAGGGCATTTCTTCTTCGAGCCGAGAGACTACGACGAAATCAACCAAGCGACGCAGGAATACAAGGAAAGCATTAAGGTCGGCTACAATCTGCATCGCAAGCGGATATTGCTGGCCATTTGGGCCCTCTCGCCCCTACTTTTGTGGATCGATCCGACTTTGTTGGGCTGCGTCAAGCCGGCTACAAACACCGCCGAGATCATCCACCACGTCGGATATATCTGGTTCGCTGTCGGCGCCGGCGGGTTCCTCTGCCGCATCGTTTATCTTATCGTACAGCAAGACTCGACGACTGCGGCCGTGTGGGCCGTTAAGATTGTGACCGACCCTTTTCACGACATTGCGCTTTACTATAAATCGCCGCTCTATCTGGGTCAGAAGCCGGATCACGAGCTATTCCGGTCTCACCACGTCGACGAGATAGAGTTCGAGGACGATCCGACCCCTGCGCGCTGAGGCGGCAAGCCCGTCCTGCGATAGCGAAGGGTGGCTTTTTAACTCTCGGTTTGATGAAATTCCATTCGCGCCCAGGCCGCGATCGTCGCCGCAAATGATCGAATTCGCCAAGCGCTCGGCTGGACGCCGCATCATGACGATCTCGACGAAATCGTTGGCCAGGCGCTCGAATGGGAAAAGCGCCTGATGGCGCGCGGCGCGTGACGCGCCATTGCAAAACTTAAGCGCGTGATGAAGTTTTCGTTGCGTGCGCCGCCGTCGCGCGATACTTAAGTACATGCCTAAGCGTTCGGAGAGCCTCGATCGCATGTTCTCGGCGCTCGCCGATCCGACGCGGCGCGCCATGATCGAACGCCTTGCGCGCGGGCCGGCGAATGTCAGCGAATTGGCGCGGCCGCTGAAAATATCGCTGCCCGCGGTCATGCAGCATTTGCAGACTCTGGAGCAGAGCGGGCTTGTGACGAGCCGAAAGACCGGGCGCGTGCGCACCTGTCGCATCCAACCGAAGCGATTCGACGAGGTCCAGGCGTGGCTCGGGCGCCAACGCGCGCATTGGGAGGCGCGTTTCGATCGCCTGGAGACGTTCCTGCAGGAAAGCGAGGAGAAGGATGAGCGATCAAAGACTCGATCTTGAAATTTCCCGATTCATGGCCGCCCCGCGCGCGCGCGTGTGGAAGGCTTGGGCCGACCCCGCATTGTTGAAAGAATGGTGGTGCCCGCGACCGTGGACGACCGAGGTTCGCGCCTTCGATTTTCGACCGGGCGGCGCCTTTCACACCTTCATGAGCGGCCCGGATGGCGGAGAAAGCGACAATCCGGGCTGCTTTCTCGACGTCACGCCACAAGAGCGCATCGTCTTCACGTCGATGCTCGTCGGCGGCTGGCGTCCCGCCTCGCCCTGGCTCGCATTTACCGCCGTCGTGACAATGGCGGATGAGGGCTCCGGCACGCGTTACGTCGCGCGCGTCATGCATCGGGACGACGCCGAGCGCCAACGTCACCAGGAGCTGGGATTTTACGACGGCTGGGGCGCTTGCATGGCCCAGCTCGAAGAACTGGCGCGCAATATCGCCTGAAGAAAATCGCCGTCAGCGGCTCACGCACGGAATTTTTTTTCAAACGCGCGCTGTGCTAAAGAAGCGCGCACGGTCCCGTAGCTCAGCAGGATAGAGCAGCGGTTTCCTAAACCGAAGGTCAGGGGTTCGAATCCCTTCGGGACCGCCAACCAGAGAAGATATTTGTGGACATCGTCGCCTGAACGAGCAGCTTTATGTCGCCGAACTTGTTTTCAACAACGCGCGGCTGCGAGGGCCGATCCGATTCCCAAGAACATCGCTGGCGGGCGGATCAACCATAAGCTGAACGGCGCCCAAGCTGCAGGTTATCCAACTGAGGACTAGAATGGTCGCCAATCCGAACTTTAATCCTGTTCAAGAACGGCCAGAGGCGTCCCACCCCAGAGAGTCTGCACACCCGGCGAAGCAAGACAGCACGACGGTCGAACGCCAACCTCATTATTTTATCTGGTTAGATATCCTGAGAGGACTTGCCGCAATATCCATTCTCATCTGGCACTACCAGCACTTTTTTTACACAGCCCCTGGCCTATCGACCCTGAAGGATATCACGCTTCAACCTTTTTTTCGGGAGCTTCGAATCTTCTACATTTACGGCGCCACGGCAGTCCAACTTTTTTGGATCATATCCGGATTTGTGTTTGCAAACATTTACACAAGGCGCGCTGAGCCGGTGAAGGCTGGAGAGTTCTTTTTTCACCGATTCGCACGCCTTTATCCATTGCACTTCATGACGCTGATCGTCGTCGCGATACTACAATTCATCGCGATTTCCGCGCTCGGCCACTATCAGATCTACCCTTATAACGATTTTTATCATTTTGTCTTAAATATTTTCTTTGCCTCGAGCTGGGGTCTTGAACGTGGATACTCCTTCAATGCTCCGATTTGGTCGGTGTCGGTCGAAATCTTTGTCTATCTGTTATTTTTTCTCTCGATCCCGCTCCTAGCGAAGCGCCCTTTTTTCACGCTACTCATCGCCTTTCTTTTTTTGCTCATGAGCTTCTTGTTTCCAGCGAGTCAGGTTTTGCTGTGCGGAGCCTACTTCTTCATTGGATCTTCCGTTTTCAACCTCTGGCGGGTTCTTGACGCCGGCGGCGTCAGAGTGTCGCTTGTCGGCGCCCTTGCGGGCATCTTCTTGACGGCGACCGCATATGTTTTGACATTGAGGATTTCACCGCTGCATTTTCTAGAATTTGGGAAATTAGTGGGCTTCCCCTTGCTGGTGCTGTTGGTCGCCTTGCTCGACCGACTGGATCTTTTTCGATTGGGTCGGAAAATTCGCTTCCTCGGCGACCTCACCTATAGCAGTTACTTGTGGCATGTTCCTGTGCAGATTCTGGCCCTCACGCTGATCGAAGCGTTCGCCCTCGATCGCAACATGGTCTATTCACGATGGTTCTTCACCGCTTTCCTAGCTCTCGTCTTTGGCGTTTCGTACCTGTCGTTCATGTACATTGAGGTCCCATCACGACGCAACATTTTGAGATTTGCGTCGCGGGGGAGCAGTAGAAGATAATATCTCGTAGTTTAACCGCGAGCCCGATATGCTTTCAGCCTCGCGACCCGCTAGGCGCCGGCGTGAAAACAGTCTAGAGTCTGTCGAACAATGGGTCTTGAACGGTAAGCTGATGCTCCACACGTATTTTCGTAGAATAGCACGTCGACTGAAGCCGATCGCGTTTAATCCGGACATTGGCGTTCCGAACGACCGACTGGACACCATGGGCTTCCTGGGCGGATTCGAAGATCCTGACCGGTACGAAGACACGATGGAGCGGATCTACGCCGAGGCCAAAGTCGACCAGGATTTGGCGTATGTGTTGCGGCACGCCTGTCTCGAAGAAGACGTGGCGAAGTCATTCGACTTCTATCAACAAACCACAGCGCCAAAAGCGATCATCGACCTTATGGCGCTATTTCAGATCAACACGAACTCTGCCGTTGTGGACGTCGGATGCGGACGTGGGCACACCGCATACGCGCTCCACAAGAACGGATTTTCAAATCTCGCAGCGATGGACCCCAATTCGCGTCGGTCAACGGGGACCGGCTATCTGGCGTCTTTGCCCGATCATGGAATTAGCATCGTCAATGATCTCGGTGAATGGCGTAAGATCAGTTCGCGGTTCGATGCGGCCGTGTCTACGTCGACGGTGCACCACTGGGGACATATTCCGCACGGAGCGATCGATCTGCGCCGCACGTTAAAGCCGGGCGCCTATTGGTTTATGGTAACAGAGCAAATCGCCAATAATGGATCGGAATTCGTTTCGCTTCTAAACGACCACCCCATCGCCAAGAGATATGGGACCTATGAGTGGTCTTATCCGGCTTCAGCCTACGTCGATCTCATCCAGAGCGTCGGATTCAATCTTGTCGCGGTGGTTCCGCTGCATTACGCACAAAATAAATTCTATATGATTCCGTTGCCCCCGCCGCCGTCGTTCGACGATCGCAAATTTACGCGCAAGGTCGATCGTCTCCTTCAGAGGCAGGGCGCGACGGTCGAAGCGTTTTGGGATGAGGTTGATGAGTTCCGCTCGGTCAGCGCCTTGCCGACGAATGCGTCTTACGAAGCCTTCACAAAGCGATTCTATACGAATCCGCAGGTCATGGTGTTCCAGCGAGTCGCGATATGACTGTCTGAAATGGCGCGCTAACAGCGGCAGTCCGTTTCTTTGAAGGCGTTTGCCTCTCGAAACAAGCTGGGGTTAAGTGTCCGTCTCGCCCTGCGCGAAGACCAAACATTGGTGGTCTGGACGGCGCTGCTGGCGATCAGATCGGCGCAACATGATGCGTATGATCGTCAGTTGAGAACTCGCCAAAACGTCCCGCCAACGGGAGTATTGACCTCGTCGTCTTGATCGAATGGATTGATGTCGCCAGGGAAGCAATCCGAATGGAATTGCGCCTTTCAGGTCTTTAGTCGCTATACGTCGGTCGCGCCAACTACGGACGGATGGATTTCACTTCGATGAGCGGAAAAAACGAAGCAACAGGGAATGCGCCCAAGACCCCGCGCCGCAGCGTTCGCATCGTAGCCAACCTGCTTGTGATCGCTCTATGCTTGCTGATCTTGGAAGCAGGTTTCACCCTATACTATTACCGATCTGAAGGTAAGCTGGTTGATCCGCAAAAGCGTGAGGAGGCGCATAATACATTTGTTGCGCAAATGGGGTCGAAAACAAACGCCAGATGCCGCTACATGGACACTGTCTACCCACACCCCTATTTGACCAACGTGCATGTGGATAATCCGCCCTGCGAGGATACCAAATTCCAGTTAAATAATATTGGGTTGTTCGGACGCGATTTTCCTTACAAAAAACAAGCAGACGCCTTTCGCGTCATGGTGAGCGGCGGTTCGGTGGCCGCCATGTTCGGCCAGCTGCACAAGGACAAGCCGAAGTTCCTCGAAGAGGAGCTCAACAAATGCTACGTCCCGCCGGAGGGGCGGAAAGCGTTCGAAGTCTATAATGGCGCCGACGGCGGCTGGAAGCAGCCTCAGCAAGCCATCATGACGCTTCTCTTCGGCGAAGTCTTCGACGGCGTCGTAACGCTGGAAGGCTTCAACGAAAAGGATATGCTGCTCGATAAGTGGACGTCATGGTCAAAGCGTTTTGAATGGCCATCCAATAATTTCATACTTGTGAATCCCATCGCGTCCGGCAGCTATTTCCAGCTCCTCGGCGGCGCGGCGCTGAACTCTTTCTATTCGCTCTATTCCAGCACCCCGCTCTTGCGTTCGTCGAATGCGATATATTTCCTCGTCGACACCGCCCGCGCCAAGCTCAACGACTCAATTATCAAAAACATGGCGTCGCTGCATAAGTCACATTTGACGATTTTCTCCGTGCCTAAGGAGTGGAGCCGCGACGAGGTTTTCGAGTACAACCTCGATCAATACAAAAAATATTTCAAACTGACCTCTGCGCTCGGTCAGGCGCAAGGCGCAAAAGTCGTGTTCTTCATCCAGCCCTCCCCCGTCTACGGCAAGACTCTGACGGAGGCGGAAAAAGGCGTTGTTGGCGACCTGAGCTACAAGGATTTGTATCTCGCCATGACGGAGACCTTGCTCAAGCTGAAACAGGAGGGGATCGCCGTCCACAGCCTGCTCGATGTCTTTTCGCAGGTTCCCGACACCATCTACGCAGATCATATCCACTTTTTTTCTGACCCCGACACGGGAGAAAGTCTCGGCAATCGTCTTGTCGCCAAGGCGATCGCCGCCAAGCTTTCCGAGGAATGGGGCCTGGAAAAAAAGTGCGGCGATTGACGCCGCAGCTCTGGCGCGATCTCGGCGCCGCGCGCTTCAGCGATCCGGCGTTTCGAGCGCGGATTCGATCGGCGCCGAGCTGACCGTGAGCCCGCCGTTGAACGGGTTGTCGAGCGCGGCGATGAGAAACACGACTGAGCCGAGAAATACGCCCATGGCGCCGCTGAGGATCAGATGTACATGCAGCTCCATGTCAAAAATGCAGATCAGCCCGAGCAATAGCGCGGACCCTAGAAAGACCACCCACCAAAGTTCGGCCGGGATGCCGCCATCGGCCGCGGCGATCAGATAGCGGCGATTCTCGACGAGCCCGTTCAGGCGCGTGAAGGTCTCCGCCTGAATGATTTCTTCGCTCTTGAGCGTCGCCTGAAAGCTCATGAGTTTCGAGAATAGCGCCTTGATTTCCGACGAAGGGGTATGAGGGTTCTGCATCGAGCCCTCAGCCGGCGGATGTGCGGTCTGAACCGCTTCGCGCGCAAAGGCGCGCAGCTCGCTCTGCAACTCGCCGCGAATCGGCTGCGGAAATCCCTCGAAGTCGTGATGCAGAGCGGCGATATTCAAAGCCTCCTTCGAAATGATGTCGTTCACCGCCGAGAAGTCCTGATAGGCTTCGACGGCGAGCAGCCCGAGAAGAATGCCGTAAAGCGTCGAATAGGCCGCCAATGTCAGGCCGATCATTTCATTGGCGTTGCGGCGGCCGTGGATCCAGTGGTGCGCCACGGCGCGAAAAATGAAGACGCCCGCCCAGGTCGCCGCCAGGAAGCCCAGGCAGAACAGCGCAGCCATTTCATTTACCGACAGATATTTGAAAAACGTGGGCACCGAACCGCCTCCTGTTCGAGCGCCATTAGCCGACGCCCGCGCCAGCTTGTCAAAAGCCGCCTATCGATTGAAGAGCCAGAACAGCAGACTCAGAACGACGCTCAGGACGAGCGAGGTGGCGAGCGGGAAATAGAATCGAAAATTCCCGCGCTCGACGACGATGTCGCCCGGCAGACGTCCCAGGCCAAAGCGTTCGCCCACCATCCAAAGAACGCCGAGGCCGGCGAGGACAAGCCCGGCGATAATGAGAAACTTGGCCATCACGTAAGCCTCTTGTCGCCCTCGGCGTCGCCGCCCTTCACAGCAGCGCTATTTGGCGCTTTTCGGCGAAACCGCCAGCCGCGCGCGCACCCTGTCCAGCATCGCGACTTCAGGTGACATATTGTCGCGAAGCCTGGAATTTCAGCGGGCTTCGCTTGACCGCGCCCCGCGTCGAACGTTACCTGCCCGCGAAGAGTTGGACGTAAAGACATTCGGCGTTCGCCTGCGGCGAACCGACGCATGTGTATCGGACCGACGGCGCATGGCGCGCCTCTTGCGGGAGCCTGTTGGAGACGCAGGCCGCGCGACGCTTCGCAAAGCTTCCACCGTCTCGATTTTGACTTCGCTTCGGATGCGACGCCGGCGCGCAGCGGCTGCGTGCGACTGAGAGGATTTTCATGAGGCCCGATCACATTTTTCTCGCCATGACCATCGTCAAGCACAGCACCCTGGCCGCCGCTTGCATCTACGCGTTCAAGATTGTGTCCTTCGCCGTCAAGACCCTCTAGTTTCGCGCGCCGTTGCGCCGGCGCCGCCCTTCGCGCATAAACCTTCCAGCGCAGTGTTGCGACGGAAGGGCGCGGGTTGATGGCGGCGATTGACGGTCCAAGGGTGCAGGCGCGGTCCGGCAAGCCGAAGCAGCTTGTCGTTTTTCTTCATGGCTACGGCGCCGACGGCGCCGATCTCATCGAGATCGGCCGCCAGTGGCGCGCCTTCCTTCCCGACGCCGAGTTCGTCGCGCCGCATGCGCCGGAGCGATGCGCCGCATCGCCGACCGGGCGACAATGGTTTCCGCTCACCATGCGCGATCCCGAAGAGCGTTGGCGCGGCTGCGTCGCGGCGCGTCCGACGCTCGACGCGTTTCTCGACGCCGAGCTCGAGCGACGCGGGTTCGACGACAGGGCGCTGGCGCTCGTCGGTTTCAGCCAGGGCACGATGATGGCGCTGCATACGGGGCTGCGCCGCAAGCGCGCGCCGCGCGCGATCCTCGGCTATTCAGGCGTCTATGTGCTGGGGCCGGCGCAGGCGGAAGACGGGCCGGCGGCCCATGAAACTCCTCCGGCCGTGCTCCTCGCGCATGGCGAAGAAGACGAAATGATTCCGGTCGAAGCGCTGCTGATGTCCGCCAACGCGCTCGCGGACGCGGGCGTGCCGACGCAATGGCATCTCTCGGCGCGGCTCGGCCATGGCATCGACGAAACCGGACTGATCCACGGCGCCCTGTTCCTGGCGCAGTCGTTTGGGATCGCCATCGAATTTCGTCGGCGCTGAACCGTCCGCGTCGAACGACAATGCCTTGAGGCGCTTCAGATCCCTTCAAGCCCCGCTTCTGCGCCGGCGGGCTCCAGCGCCGGTTCGAGTTCGATCGGGAGGCGGCGCACCGCGCGGCGCGTAATGGGGCGATAGAGCTGCTTGGTCGCTTCGACGATGTGCACACCGCCGCCGGGCAGCGAGAAGCGGCCGGCGATGCGCTCAAAGGCCGGCGCCGAACGCAGCAGCGACGCGCGCTGGAACGGCGGCACGTAAAGCGCCTCGTCCCAATAGAGCGGCAGGAACTGCGCCGCCTGCAGCAATTGCTGCAGCTGGCCGCGCGAATAGGGATGGCCCTGTCCAAATGGCGTGGTGTCGACGCGCGCCCACAATCCGGTGCGGCTAGGCGCGACGATCAGCACGCGGCCGCCGGGCGCCAGGATGCGCCAGACCTCCTCGAGCAGGTCATGCGGGTGCTCGTCGGTCTCCAGCGCATGCACGATCAGGATGCGATCCATGCTCGCGTCCGGCAGCGGCGTCATCGACGGCTCCACCAGCGCCGAGGCGGAGCGCCCGTCGAGCGGCCAATGGACGACGCCTTGCGTCGCCGGCATGAACGCCAGAACCCGCTGCGCCTTTTCGCGAAAACTGTCGAGATAGGGCGTCGCGTAGCCAAGGCCGAGCACGCGCAGCCCCCCGTGGTCCTGCCAGCGCGTGCTCACCAGCCGCGAGACCAGGCGTCGCGCGACTCCTCCCAGCGCGGTGTCGTAAAAGGCGCGCAAATCGACGACGTCGAGCATGACGTCGATCATCGACGCAATCGTTCGGCGACGCAAGGCGGCCGGGCGGCCCCAGTCGCACTGTCGCGCTTTTTGGCGAAGCGGGTTTATGATAGGCGACGGCCGAGGAGAGACGCCCCATGGCATTGGAAGTCGCGCAGTTCATCTGCCTCAACGACAATTTCGGCCTGCTTGCGCATGCGCCGCGAACCGGCGCGACCGCATGCGTCGACGCGCCCGACGGCGACGCGATCGCCCTTGAGGCCGAGCGCCGCGGCTGGCCGCTGACGCATCTGCTGCTGACCCATCATCACGCCGATCACGTGCAAGGAACGCAGACGCTCAAGGCGCGCTATCCGCAGATGCAAATTATCGGCGCCGCCAAGGACGCCCATCGCCTGCCGCCGCTCGATCGTGCGGTTTCAGCGGGCGACGTGGTCGAAGTCGGCGAAGCCCGCGCGCTTGTCATTGAAACGCCCGGCCACACGCTCGGGCATATCGCCTATCACTTCGCCGACGATAAAATTGTGTTTGTCGGCGACACGCTGTTCTCGCTCGGCTGCGGCAGGGTTTTTGAAGGCACCATGGACATGATGCATCTCACGCTCGACGCGCTCGCCCATCTGCCCGGCGAAACGCTGGTTTATTGCGGCCATGAGTATACGCAGGCCAACGCCGCCTTCGCGCTGACCGTCGATCCCGACAATCCGGCGCTGCGCGCCCGGGCGCAAACCGTCGCCGAGCTGCGCAAGGATCGAAAGTTTACGCTGCCGACGACGATCGCGCTGGAGAACGCCACCAATCCGTTTCTGCGGGTCGAGGATCCGCGCGTGACCGCCGCGATGGGCATGGAGGGGGCCGATCCCTTCGCCGTGTTCGCGGCCATGCGCGAGCGCAAGAATGTCTTCGCCGCATGAGCGACGCGCTTTCCACTGAGGACGTGGTGCGGCTCCTCGAACTTGCGCCTCATCCGGAGGGCGGCTTCTATCGCCAGACCTTTCGCGATTCCTCGCCCGTCGGCGGCGGCCGCGCCGCCTCCACGGCGATCTACTACCTGCTTCCGGGCGGCGGAATATCCGCCTGGCATCGCGTCGACGCCGCCGAAGTCTGGCATTTCTACGCCGGCGCGGCGCTGGAGCTTAAAATTGCGGCGCAGGGCGCCCCAATTGAAGTCCTGCGCCTGGGCGCCGCGCTCGCGACAGGCGAGCGACCGCAAGCCGTGGTCCCCGCGGGCGTTTGGCAGTCGGCCAGAAGCCTCGGCCCGGGACCGCATGAATGGACCCTTATCGGCTGCACGGTCGCGCCCGGCTTCGAATTCGCCGGCTTCGAACTGGCGCCAGCGGATTTCTCTCCCGACCCGTCTCTCTGAGACCGGCATGCATCCCAGGGCTTTGACCCACCCGGCGGATAGTGTATCGGGGCGCAGACAATAAAAAGAGGAAATGCCCGAATGTGTTGGAGTGGAGAGGCGTCAACGGTGTTGGCGGCGACGGGAATCGCCGGCGCGGCCTATTCGGCGCTCAAAAAGGACCCAGAACCGCTCGCTTTGTGGGTCTGCCTTCTCTACTTCGCCAGCATGGAGTCGCTGCAGGCGGTCGCCTATTCGGTGCTCAACCAATGCGACTCGCCGCTCAATCAGCTGATGACCATGTTCGGTTATCTGCACATAACGTTCCAGCCTTTCTTCATTAACGCCGTCGCGCTGTATTTCATGCCCAAGGACAGCGCCCGGATCATCGCGCCCTGGGCCTATTTCGGCTGTTTCGTCGCGGCCATCGCCATGCTGCTGCAGCTCTATCCCTTCGCCTGGGCGGGCCACTGCGCCGCTGGACGGCCGCTCTGCGGCGATATGCTCTGCACGGTGCGCGGCGAATGGCACATCGCCTGGCTGCTGCCGACGAACGGCATCGGCAACTCCATGGCTGGCGATGCCTATCTCGGACGCGGCTATCTCGAATATCCGCTGATGGCCTTCTACATCCCCTCGCTCTACGGCAGCTGGCGCTTCATCCTGTTCTCCTGGTTGGCGGGACCGTTCCTGGCGGGCCTGACGACCAGCAACATCAATGAATGGCCGGCGGTCTGGTGCCTGTTCTCGATCGGACTGGTGCTCGCGATCATCAAGACGCCGCTGCGGTATCACCTGCATGTCGGCGATCCCTGGTGGATGATGCTGATCAAATGGTGGAAGCGGCGCAAAGCGGCGCAGGCGCAAGCCGCCCGCCCGGCGCTCGCGGGGCCGGTCGAACCCGCGGCGCTCGCCGCCGAGGTCAAGGAGCCGGCGGAATAATCAATCTTTCGCGCTGACGACTCCGCCGACGAGATTTTCAGCGAGCAGAGACTCGGTGGTCATCCCGGCGCATAAGGGCTCGCGTTGCGCGCCGGCCTCGATCGCGGCGAAATAGGCGCGGCGGGCGGCGACCGCCGCGTCCCAGTCCACGGCGCGAAAGGATAGCGCATTCCCCGGCCGTAACTGCGCGAGCCGCCCAAGATCGGCGCCGATGACCGTCGCCAATTTCGGATAGCCGCCGGTCGGCTGTCGGTCCGCCATCAGCGCGAGCGGCGCGCCGTCGCCGGGAATCTGGATCGCGCCCATGGCGACGCCGTCGGAGACGATGTCATGGCCGCGCCGATGGCGGATCGCCGGCCCATCGAGACGATAGGCCATGCGGTCGCTGCGCGCGCCGAGGCGCCACCGCGCGTTCAGAAAAGTCTCGACCGCCTCACGCGTAAAATAATCCTCCTGCGGCCCCAGCAGCGCCCGGATCGGGGCGTCGGATGGGGCGAGCCAGGGCGCCGACAGCGCCAGCGGCTCAAGGGGCGGCTCGGCGACCTCGTCGAGCGCCAGCGCGTCGCCGGCGGCGAGCGGCTTCGGGCCGAGGCTTGAGCGCGCATGCGCGGCGAGCGAGCCGAGCGTCGGGGCCAGTGCGAGCCGCGCGCCGAGGGCGACATAGCACCACGCGCCCGAGAGGCCGGCCCGCAGCGACAGACGCGACCCCGGCGCCAGCGGCAGCAGGCAGGCGGGGGGCAGCGCGCGCCCATCCAGCCTTATGTCGAAGGCGCCCCCGGCGATGGCGACGGGCAGCGTCGCGCCCTCCGCCTCGAAGACCGCGCCGCCGAGCGAAACCTCGATCCCCACTCGCGCTCCAACCGGCCGCGTCGCGGCGAGATAAGCGCCAAGGTCCATCGGCCCCGCCGGGGTGACGCCGAAACGCGTCAGGCCCAGCCGGCCTTCGTCCTGGATCGTCACGCCCGGCCCGGCGGCGCGGATCAGCAAGCGCGCGCTCATTGCAAATCCTCGCGGCGCGCCAGCGTTTCTCCCGAAGCCGCGCGCGCGTCGAGCGCCGCGAAGGCCGCGGCGTCCACCGGCGCGAAGCGGATCGCGTCGCCCGGCGCGACGAGCACCGGCGGTCGGCGCTCCGGCGCAAACATGCGTTCCGGCGTGCGCCCGACGACATACCAGCCGGTCGGCATGGGATTGGCGGCGATAAGCGCCAGCGCGCCGCCGATGAGCATGGCGCCCGGCGGCGTCGGCGGGCGCGGGCTTGCGCGACGGGGGATGGCGAGCGCCTGCGGCAGGCCGCCGAGATAGCACCAGCCCGGCGCAAAACCATACATGTAGGCGCGATATTCCGCGCCGGCGTGCAGCGCCGCGAGCTCCCCCTCCGCAAGGCCAAGGCGGGCGGCGGCCTCGCCAATGTCCTCGGCGACTGCAGGATCGTAGCAGCAGGGCAGCGTCCAACGTCTTCGCGCAGGCGCGCCGGACGAGGCGGGCCCCATATCCGCGATCAACGTCTCAACACGCTGGATTAGCGCCGCGCGCGATATTTCGAGAGGCTCATAACGCAGAAAAAGCGCGCGATAGGTCGGCGTCGTCTCGTACAGCCCCGGCGGCGGCGCGGCGCGGAGCATGTCGTCGAGCGCAAGAACCCTTGCGTTGATCGCGGGATCGACGCTGTCGCCGAACTCCACCGAAAGCCCCGCCTCGCCGCAGTCGAGAAAGCGCGGCGTTACGTATTCCATGGCGATCAGACCCCCGCGAAAGCGCGCAGCGCCCAGCCGTCGCGTTCGAGCGTTGCGCGCAGCCTGCGGGCCATTTCGACCCCGAGCCGCGAATCGCCGTGAACGCAGACCGAGTCGATCGGCGTCGGCAGCAGCTTGCCGCTCGCCGCCCTGAGGCCCCCGCTCGCCAGCATGTCGCGCACGCGGGCGCAGGCACGTTCGATATCCTCGATGACCGCGCCTTCTTCCGAGCGCGGCTGGAGGCGCCCGTCGTCCATATAGGCGCGGTCGGCGAAGATTTCATTGACGACGCGCAGCCCCACGCGCGACCCGGCGCGCGTCTGCTCCGACAGCGCGATCGCCAGCAGCGCCAGCGAGGGGTCCACGCCCCGCGCCGCGCGGGCGATGGCGCTCGCGACATCGGCGTCGCGCTCGGCGATGTTGGCGAGCGCGCCATGCGCCTTCACATGGGTGATTCGATGCCCGCTCAAGGCGGCGAGCGCTTGCGCCGCGCCGAGCTGATAGGCGACCGCGCGCTCGATTTCGCGCGCGCTCATCTGCAGACTGCGCCGGCCGAACCCTGCGAGATCCGGAAAGGCGACATGGGCGCCGACAGCGACTCCCGCTTCTTTGGCGCGTCCAAATGTGCTCGCCATGATGTCGGGATCGCCGGCGTGAAAGCCGCATGCGACATTTGCGCTCGTCACGATGTCCAGCATGGCGCTGTCGTCGCCCATGCGCCAATGGCCGTAACCTTCGCCAACATCGGCGTTAAGATCGATGGGGCGACAGGTCATGAAGCAGTTTTTCCAGAGCGCGAGGTCATTGCGGATGCGAATTCGCCTTTGAATGAGCTGCGAGATTGGCGCCGCCGCGCCGCGACGGCAATGCGGCCTGCGCCCGTCGGCGCATGTCGCCATTTGCGCGCCGAAGGCCGCAGGCGCCGCAATTATCGGCGCCTATGCGCCCATGCGGCTCTCTACAGATGGCCGCGATCCGGATAAATAGCGTGAGGCGGCGCTTGACAAAGACAGTCCCCTTTGGTGAAGCTGTATCGCGGCGAAGCCGGAAAAAAATGAGCCACTGGCTGGCGCAACGTGGGAGGAAATAATGCAGTATCTGATCCCGGGACTTATGCTCGCTATCGTCATCGGCGGCGCTATCGTCGCGATGCGGATGGGCAAGTAAGTTAAAGAAAGCAGGGCGTTCTACGCCCATATAGTCCGTTGGCGAACAGCGGCCGGCGCAAGCGCCGGCCTTATTGCGCCAACGGACTAAGCTGATTCGATTCAGCTCTCATGCCCCAGAGGGGCTCTTCTTTCCCACAATCTGTTTGGTCTACTCCGCCGCGAGCGCTTGCGACGGCGGAAAGGTTATTTCGATCAGCGTGCCTTCATTGTGTCGGCTGTTGATGCTGAAAGAGGCGTGGTTCGCCTCGATCAAAGCCTTGGTCAACGGCAGCCCAAGCCCTGTTCCGCTGGCCTTGCGGGCCGTCTCGACCTGCCGGAAAGGCTCCATTGCGGTGGCGACGTCCTCCTCCGACATGCCGATCCCGGTGTCCTTGACGCGGATGACGACGGCGCCGGCGTCATTCAGCGCGCTCGACACGATGACTTGGCCGCCCCGCTCGTTGAACTTAACCGCGTTGGACAGAAGATTGAGCAGAATTTGCTTTAGCGAACGCGCATCGGCCCTTAGCGGCGGCAGACCCGGCGCAAGCGCGAGCCGCGTGACGACGCGCGCCTGATTGGCCTGGACCTGCATGATCGACGCGCATTCCGCGATGACCGCATTGGCGTCGACGCGCGCGAAGGACAACTCCATCTTGCCGGCTTCGATTTTGGAAAGATCCAAAAGATCATTGACGAGCGACAGCACATGCGCGCCGGAGGCGTGCATATCCTTCAAATATTCCTTGTAGCGTGGCGAGCCGATCGGGCCGAGACGCTCCTCCGCCATCACTTCGGCAAAGCCCATGATGGCGTTCAGCGGGGTGCGTATCTCATGCGAGACGCGCGTGAGGAAATCGGACTTCGCCGCATTGGCGCTTTCGGCGGCAAGGCGCGCGACTTCACGCGCGCGCTCGTCGGGCGAGGCGCCCTCGCGCGGCTCGAGACCGACGACGAACATCGGATGACCGTCGACGGGGAGCCGCCGCAGCGTCAGCTCGACAGATGCGCCGGCGCCGCCCGCAGGCGCCAGGGTCGCTGAAAGCCGCGTCCGCCAGTCCGGTCCGGCGCGGGAAATATGCGCCATCAAGGCTTGCCCGTCGGGCGGATCGAGAAGAGACGCTAGACTGCGGCCCGCCAACGCGCGGGACTCCGCGACGAAAGAGGCCGCGAATTGATCTGTGGCTCTTACGATCGTCCCGTCCGCGGCGATGATCGCAAGCGGCGCGCGCGCGCAGTCGAAAGCGGCGCCGAGCAGGGCGCTTTCCGACTTCGACCGCGCCAGTTTTTCTTCGACCGCGCGGGCGAGGGCCAGGGCGCTTCGCGCCGGACCCGGCGCGTTGCGTTCGCTACTGCGCTGCAACGTCATCAGCGTCGCCCGCCCATCCTCCCACTCGATCTCCTGAGTTCGGGCATCGACCGCGACAGAGCCCAGGCTTGCCTGAACGACGATGGGTCCCTTGTCGATATCGCTGAGGGCGCGACCCGAGAACAGACGCGCGGCGCCGCCGCTCGCGTCAAAGGCGGCGCGATCGCCATAGCCAAGTTCCTCGATTAGCGCGCGATTGGCGAAAAGCGTCCGGTCGGCGCGTGCGATGAGAACGCCGATCGGCAACAGATCCATCGCCGCTTGCAGCGCCCGCGCGGAAATCGGCGGCGGCGCGGGCTCGGACGTCGCCTCGGCGCCGGCGGCCGTCGGCTCGGGGGCGACCAGACCGCCGCCCTTCAGCGCCCGCGCGATTTCGTCAAACGCCAGGCGCTCGCTCGAGGAGAGCGTCTCGCCAGCCGAATCGGTCCGCGTGGCCGCCGGCGCGCGCAGCATGACGACATTGTCGCCCAAGGGTTCGAAAGGACTTTGTTCCGGTCCCGCCGATGCGGCCGCCGCCGCGGGTGCGGCGGCGCTGACGCGATCGATATGCAGCACGCCATAGCCCTGATAGCCGAGAAACCGCCGATCGGAATCCATCATCGGTCGCGCGCCGAGCGTCGTCGGCACGCGTCCCGAGTCGCCTTCGAGCGGCCAATCGACCTCGACGCCGCTCCATGCGCGTCGCGAAGCGACGGCCCGCCCGAAGGCGGGATGGAGCGCCAGCGCCTGCGACGCATCCTGCACAGAGCGGCCCAGGATGTCGGCGGCGGAGGGGCCGACGACGTCGGCGAGCGCGTGATTGACGTCGATGAAGCGCCCCCCCGCGTCGGTCCGCCAGAGGAACCGGGGAGCGCGCGCGCCATGTCGCGCCGCAAGGCTGCGGCGAAGCGCCGCCGTCGCGTCGCTGATCCCCGCCTCGGCCGAGCCGTCGAGCGCGCGCGGATCCTCCTCAGGGAGATCGGGACGAACGCCGAGCGCCGCGATCATGATGCAACCGCCGCTTTCCGCCGCGAGGCTGCGGCAAAGAAACGTGACCATTTGCGCGTGACCGGAAAAGCGAAGGCGCAGCCGCTCAAGGCGCAGGGAAGGACCACGGCGCAGCGCGTCGATCAGCGCGGCCAGTCGCTGCGCGCCCGGCTCCTCGCGTCGACCCAAAGGCTCGGCCAGAGCCGCGACGTCTTCGCCAAAGACCGCCCGGGCGGACTCATTCGCAAATGAAATGCGCGGCGGATCGCCGCAGATTGCGATGATCGGCGCGCCGGATGCGTCGAGAGCGGCAAAAACGGCATCGTCGGCGACGCACGCGGCTGCGCGCGCGCCGTCTTCGAGGTCCTGCTGCGAACCGTCCATTTGCCCTACCGCCTCAACCGACGGGCCGCGCGCTTCTCAGGCGCGCCGGCTCGCCGCACGGATGCAATCAAATTAATCGCAGCTGAATGCAAGGTCTATGAGGGCGGCGCGCGTCAGCCGAATATTTCTGGCGTCCCCGGCCCGCGCCGAGGTGCTGCGTCGCACAAAAATATTGCAACGCAGCATAAAATCGGGCAGAATGATCCCACGCGCTGATCGTCTTGAAGCGGACGCAGCGCGGGTAACATAGGGTTTAGCGCGGCGCGTTATTTGAATTTCACAGCACGGAGGTGCGCCATGGTCGAAGCGATCTACCAAATTCCTGCCGAGGTTCGCGATTTTGCGGAGAAGAGCGTCGAGCAGGCGCGAAAGGCTTTTGAAGGTTTTGCCGGAGCCGCGCAGAAGGCGCTGGATACGTCGGCGGACATGCCGTTAGGGCTGACGAGCGCCAAGGACGTTAGCGTCAAGGCTCTTTCCTTTGCCGAGGCGAACGTCAACGCGGCGTTCGATCTGGCGCAGAAGCTCGTTCACGCCAAGGATCCTCAAGAGGTCTTCAAGCTTCAGTCGGAATTCGTGCAAGCCCAGCTGCAGGCGATCCAGGAGCAGACCAAGGAGCTTGGCGCGTCTTTCCAGCGCACCACCACGACATCCTGACGGGAGACGCTTAATGGCCAATCCACCGAACACTCCTCCTAACCCGAAGCCTCCTCAGGCGCCGCCCGCGGCCCCCGCCAGCGCCCCTAAGACTCAGGCCGCGCCCGCGCCAAGCGAAGGCGTCCGCACGGAAGCGCCGGCTCCGGTCGCAGCGCCGAAGCAGCCCCCGCCCGTCGCGGCGCAGGCCCCAGCGCCGACGCCCGTCGCGGCGCCGTCGACGGCGGTCGCCATCGCCGAACCGCCAAAGACCGCCAAAAGCGCGGACGAGGCGTTCGATCCGGCGCTCTGGCCACAAAAATCCATCGACCTCTGGGCCGAAAACGCCAGCGCGCTCCTCGACTTCGCCGAACGGCTCGCCAATGCGAAAACCGTCGATGAGGTGACGAGTCTTCAATCGCGGTTCATGAGCGAACGGCTCGACGCCTTGCTGCGCCAGTCAACGGAACTGATGACGCTGGCGCAACGCCTGTTCGCCTTCTCCTTCGCGCCGCTCTCCAAAGCGCCGGCGGCCTAACGCGTCCGGCGATCCAGCAACCAAGAGCGCCGCAGCTGACCGCCGCGGCGCTCTTTCATTTGCAGGATCGCGCTCCTACAGCGTTGCGACGATCATCGCGCGCAGCGCCGGCGTCACTTGCGGCATGACGCCGGTCCAGTCGCGGAACGCCGGCCGCGCCTGATGCAGCAGCATGCCGAGCCCGTCGACGGGCGTTGCGCCATGTTGGCGCGCCGCCGCCAACAATGGCGTTTCCAGAGGCGCATAGACGATATCGGCGACAAGCGCCGATTTCGGCAATTCGGCCAGCGAGAGAACCAGCGGCGGTTGGCCGACCATGCCCTGGCTCGTGGCGTTGACGAGGAGCCCCGCGCCGGCGAGCCCCGCGTCGCGCGCTTCCCAGGGCAAGGCCAACACCCGCGTCCCAAAGTCCGCGGCAAGAATTTCGGCCCGCGCCAAAGTGCGATTGAACACGCGTATCTCTGGCGCGCCGGCCTCGAGCAACCCATCGACGATCGCGCGCGCCCCGCCGCCGGCGCCAATGACGACGCAGGGCGCGCGCTCGGCGCGCCAAAGAGGCTCGGCCTCGTAAAGCGACGCCATGAAGCCATAGCCATCGTAATTATGGCCCGTCAGCGCGCCATCCTTGTCCGCGACGACACAATTGACGGCGCCGATTCGCGCCGCCGATTCGTCGACATGATCGAGAAACTGGAGCGCCGCCTCCTTGTGCGGAATCGTCAGATTGCAGCCGGCGAAGCCGAGCGCCGGCATGGCGCGCAACGCCGCCTCCAGCCGGCCGGGCTCGACCGGCAATGGCGCATAGCACCCCTGGATGTCATGCTGCGCGAACCAGTGATTATGGATTTTCGGCGAGCGGGAATGGGCGATCGGCCAGCCCATGACTCCGGCGAGAACAAAGCGATGGCCGTTCTTCATGTCGTCGCCTCCGCTTCACGCATCGGGCGCGACGCAAAAGCCCGCGCCGCAAAACTCGACGAGCGCGGCTTCGTCCGCCGGCTCCTCGCGCAACCCATGGACTCGGGCGAGCGCTGGACCCCGCCGCGCCGCGCCGATGAGCGCGTCGAGCGCGGCGCGCGGCCCGGCGACGACCGCCTCGACCGCGCCATCGCGTCGGTTGCGCGTCCAGCCGGCAAGATCGAGCGCGAGCGCCTCGCGAACCAGAAAGGCGCGATAGCCGACGCCCTGCACGCGGCCTTCGATAAAGAGGCGTATAATCTCCCGATCGCTCATGATTGAACCGCGATATTGTCGATGAGCCGCGTCGCGCCGAGCTTCGCCGCCGCGAGCAGACGAATTGGACCTTTGTCGAGAGTTTCGACCGGCGCCAGCGTCTCGGCGTGGCGCGCCTCGACATAGTCGATCTCGAAACCCGCGGCCGCAAGCGCCGCGCGCGCGCCGCGCGTCGCCGCGCCAATGTCGTCGCCCTCGAGAATGCGGCGCGCCGCTTCGCTCAGCGCCCTGTACATTTCTTTGGCGCGCGCGCGCTCCGCGCCCGAGAGATAGGCGTTGCGCGAAGACATGGCGAGGCCGTCGGCCTCGCGTAGAGTCGGCGCGCCGACGATTTCGGTGGCGATGTCGAGATCGCGCGCCAGACGCTTGATCACCAGCAACTGCTGATAATCCTTCTCGCCGAACACGGCGACGTCGGCCTGCGCCTGATTGAGCAGCTTCGTCACCACCGTCGCGACGCCGGAAAAATGCGTCGGCCGAAATTGGTCTTCGAGGTCGGCGGTCGCGGGCCCCTCGAGCACGACTTTGGTGGAAAAGCCCGGCGGATAGATTTCGTCGACCGAAGGCGCGAAGACGAGATCGGCGGCGACGCTGCAAAGCTTCTCGAGATCGGCGGCGAGCGTGCGCGGATAGCGGGCGAAATCCTCGTTCGGCCCGAACTGCGCCGGATTGACGAAGATCGTGACGACGACGCGGTCCGCCGTGCGACGGGCGGCCTCCACGAGCGACAGATGGCCGGCGTGGAGCGCGCCCATCGTCGGCACAAGGCCGATGCGCTCGCCGGCGGCCCGGCGCGCGCGAACGTAACCGCGCAGCTCGTCGATCGCGCTAACGACAGGAATTTCCACATTCATGGACGACGTCCCGGCGGCTGAGGGGAAAGCAGGCTCGACAGATAGGCGACATAGTCGTCCGGCAGGGCTTGCGCGCGCGCGGCGGCGATGACGCCCTCGAAATAGCCGCGCCACGCCGCGCCGAGATTGGGCCGCGCGCCGACATAGGTCAGCGCACGGACCGAGCCGGCCGGCGCGCGCAGAATCGGAAAGAACTTCTTGACGTAAAGTCCGCGGGCGACGTCTTCGTAGCGGTCGAGCGCGGCGACATCGCCGGCCGCCACGTCCCACAACACGCCATGAACGCTCATGCGGGGGGCCGGCGTGACGCTGACAAAGCCCGATTCCATTAGAATGGTCCTGAAGCCGGCAAGCCGCCCGCGCCCGAGCAGACGCGAGCGCGGACAGCGACCCGTCATGGCGGCGGCGTCCATGTTGGAGCCATAGGCGAAGTAGAGCGGCACGCGCGAAATCCCGGTCGCGAAAACGGTGACGCGTGCTATATCACGACCCCGGCGCGGAAGGGTGGCCGAGCGGTTTAAGGCACCGGTCTTGAAAACCGGCGTGGGGGCGACTCCACCGTGGGTTCGAATCCCACCCCTTCCGCCAGCGGTATTTGCTAGCGCCTGACGTTTCGCTTTTGTATCCCATTGTCCGACCGATCGGCGCGGCGCGAGATCCGGCAACGCTACCTCTTTTGCTCGTGCGTAAGCGCCGGTCACGCGGCCGATCCGCAGAAACCCGGCGCCAGCTTACATCAAATCAGGCGCCAGTCTGATCCGATTCCACCGCGATAGACTCGACATTTCCGAGCCGTGCGACTCGCGCCTCGAGTTCGGCGATACGCGCGGCGAGCGGCGCCGTCATCGCGCGCACATCGTCGAGCGTGTAGCGCTCGACGATGTGTTGCGGACAGTTCCAGTCGAACCCCTCGACCTTGACCAGGAAGCCGCGTTCGAGGCGTGCGCGATAATCCGAAGTTTCGAGCCGGGACAAGGTCGCCGCGTCGTCGAGACCGATGATCTTCGCGCGTCCGAAGAGCTTCAGCCGAGTCTTATTCGGATAGTCCATGAAGAAGAGCGACACGCGATCATCGGTCATGAGATTGCCGAGACTGATATATTGCCGGTTGCCGCGAAAATCCGCGAAGCCGATCGTGGCGTCGTCAAGCACGCGCACGAATCCGGTCGGCCCGCCGCGATGCTGGATGTAGGGCCAACCGGTCTCGCTGACTGTCGCCATGTAGAGTGAATTTCGCGCGGCGATGAATTCAGCTTCCGTCTCGCGCAGGCGATGGTTCCTGGTCTCCGGCGCTCCCTCCATGCGCGCATAAGCGTTGCGGCTGCCAAATTGCTCCTGCGCCTTCTTCACCGTCGCGGTGAAGGCGATTTCAGCGTAGCGATGCGGCATGGCGTCCTCCTGCGGGTCCGCGCGCGCGCCTAAAGGCCGAGATCGGAAAGACCCGGGTGATCCGCAGGCCGCGGGCCTTGCGGCCAGCGGAATTTCCGCTCGCTCTCCCGGATCGTTTGATCGTTGATGCTCGCGAAGCGCCGTCGCATCAGACCGCGCTCGTCGAACTCCCAGTTCTCGTTGCCATGGCTACGGAACCAGTTGCCCGCCTCATCGCGCGACTCATAAACGAAACGCACCGCGATCCGATTCTCGGCGAAGGCCCAGAGTTCCTTGATTAGACGATAGTCGAGCTCGCGCGCCCATTTGCGCTTCAGGAAGGCGACGATCTCGGCGCGGCCGACCGGGAACTCCGCACGATTGCGCCAGCGGCTGTCCTCCGTATAAGCAAGCGACACGCGCTCTGGGTCGCGCGTATTCCAAGCGTCTTCTGCCATGCGAACCTTCTGTATCGCGGTTTCGCGCGTGAACGGCGGCAGCGGCGGACGAGCGCCGGCATGTTGGGTCGTATTGGTCATCTCGGTCATTGAACGCTCCTCTCGCGGTCAGGAACCGGCGCAGCGTCCGCCGCGCCGGAGCTGAGTAAGTCAGGCGGCCTTGTTCAGCTCGATTTCCGGGAAGTCGATCTCGATCTGGGTCGCCTTGCCCAGCAGGTTGGTGAAGATGTTCATCGCGACATGCGTGACGATCTCGATGATTTCGCCATCCGAGTGGCCGGCCGCGCGCACGGCGTCGAATTCGGCCTTGCTCACCTGTCCGGCATGTTCGACGAGCGCGCGGGCGAAGGCGAGCGCGGCTTCCGCCTTGGCGTCCGACGAACGGCCCATGCGGTTCGCCAGCATTTCCTGACTGTCGAGGCCGGCTTTGCGGCCGATGGCCGTGTGCGCCGAGACACAGTATTGGCAGGCGTTCTGCTCGGCGACGGCGAGCGCGATGCGCTCCCGCGTTTTCGGGTCGAGAAAACCCGCGCCGGCGATCCCGTGGATGCCGAGGAACGCGTTCAGCGCCGCCGGGGAATTGGCGAGCGCGCGGATGAAGTTGGGGACCGCGCCAAGGCTGGCCTGGACGGCGTCCAGCAATTTCTTGGCTTCGCCAGTGGCGGACTTAGGGTCGATGACGGCAATGCGAGCCATGAGGTCAATCCTTGTTTCGTTGACGGGGCGGCGCGCCTCGGCGCCGCTCGTCCAGACAATGGGCCGTAATTCTCCTTGTAAGAATATCTGACGTATGGAATTCATTATTCCGATTAGAGGAAAAATGGATCGTCTGCACGAACTCGAGGCGTTTGTCGCGGTCGCCGACGCTGGCAGCTTCGCCAAGGCGGGAACGCGCTTGCGCCTGTCTCCCCCGGCGGTGACCCGGGCGATTTCCGCGCTTGAAGAGCGTCTCGGCGCCCGCGTCTTCAACCGCACGACCCGCAGTTTGACCATCACCGACGTCGGCCAGCGTTTCCTGGAAAGCGCGCGGCGCATCCTGAGCGATCTCGATTACGCCGAACACGAAGCCGTCGGCGAAACGGCGGTTCCGAACGGCCACCTTACGCTCACGGCCTCGGTGACTTTTGGTCGGTCGGCCCTCGCGCCGGTGGTATGCGCCTTTCTTAACGAGCACCCACGCGTGACCATGTCGGTGCTGCTGCTCGATCGCATCGCGAATCTCGTGGAAGAAGGGATCGATCTCGCGGTCCGCATCGGTCCTTTGCCGGATTCAAATTTGGTCGCGAAAAAGATCGGAGCCGTCCGAAGGATATTGGTCGCAAGCCCGGCCTATCTCGCGCGGCGGGGCGCTCCGCAGACGCCAGCCGATTTGCGTCTCCACTCAATGATTGCGTTCACTGGCCTGATGCCGAACAGGGAGTGGCGCTTTCTTGACGGCAAGAAAGGCAACAGCGTTTCGTTCGCCCCGCGGCTCGAGATCAATGACGCGGCTGCATCCATCGCCGCGGCGGAAATGGGGGATGGGATCACCGTGGCGCTGTCATATATGGTCGCCGACCAGATTCGCGACGGCCGACTCGCGCCGGTTCTCGACAGCTTCACGCCGCCGCCCGTTCCAGTGCATTTGGTCTATCCGCACAGCCGCCTAGTCTCTTCCAAGCTGAGAGCTTTCATCGACTTCGCCGCCCCGCGGCTGCGCGCAACGCTCGACAGCCTCAGCCTTACGGCAATCAACGCCAATGGCCATTCGACTGACGGGCTTTAGGGGTCAGCGTTTGATCGTTTGTTCGCCTGACCGGGAGGGGATGACGGAACTCGCCATGAGCGACATGGCGCTTGTACGACCCAGCATCGCTGAAAGCGCTCTACGTGCAAAAAAATGGCTGAGCGCTATCGTTTCTGCTCCTGGATCTGAGCCACCATGGACGGCGGCGGCGCTCACCGGATCGGCTTTTGTGTCCCCTTCACAATGACATCAATAGATCAGACGAAGCTCATGGCTTGTCGTAGAAGCAAGAGGCGCGCGGCGGCGCATGATCATCAAACGATATTCAACCGAATTTTGGGCGCCAGACCCATCCTCGATTGCGCTTGATCTTCATTTGCCTAAAATCAACGCGGCTTGAGACGCCTCGGAGAGACCTCCATGACCAGCCCACCGTCTTATCTCGGCGTTTGCAATGTCTGCGGGGCCAAAGGGGAATTTGCGCGCGGCGAGGCCCGATCCGTCCGGGAAGCTTTCCCCTGCCCCGCTTGTCGCGCGGCGTTGCGCTACCGAGATCAAGCCGCCTTGGTGCTGGACGAATTCGCCCGCGGGCGCTCGATCTTTCTTCGTAATTTCGTATCCTCCGGCGCGCTCAACGACGCCGCCATATTCGAATCGGCTTTGAAGGGACCCTTTGTCAGGGAGTGCCGGAAGCTCAAGGGCTATGTGCAGTCATATTTCTGGCCGGATCGGCCGCTTGGCGAGATTGGCCCGGAGGGCGTGCGCAATGAAGACCTAACGAAGCTCAGCCTGCCTTCGAACAGCTTTGACCTCGTCCTGACAAGCGACGTGATGGAACATCTCTACGACATCCGCGCCGCCTTTCGCGAAATCGCGCGTGTCCTGAAGCCGGGCGGCGTTCATATCTTTTCGATCCCGAATGATTGGCCCTTCCCCGAACGCACGGTTTCGCGCGTCGAGATGGTCGACGGCGCCGAAACGCATGTGCTGCCCGCCCGCTACCATGTGAGCGGCGACGGCACGCCCTGTCTCGTTTACAATGATTACGGCGCTGACATTTGTGACATCATTGGCGAGTTTGGATGCCACACTCAAATCGTGCGGCGACATTCGGCAATCGATCCCTGTTACGTCAATGCGACGTTTATCTCTCGAAAAATGCGATAACGACCATGATCTGCGACGCGGCGACATCTCAGACGCAACTGGAATGCCCCATCTGCAAATCGACGACATTCGTCGCTTTCAATGGCCGCGCCAACGCCCGTTGCGGAAAATGCCAGTCGATGGAGCGCACGCGCCTGCTCTGGATGGTGCTGGAAAAATTCAACCTGTTCCAGACGGGACAACGCATCCTGCATCTTGCGCCAGAAATCGCCTTGACGATGCGCTTCGTGGAATTGAGCGGAGACCGCTACCACGCCTGCGACATCGACGCGTCCCGTTACAATTCTCGATACACGACAGTAAGGCCGCTCGATCTCTGCGTCGATCTCGTCAAGCTTCCGAGCCGCAGCTTCGATCTGATCATCCATACGCATGTTCTTGAACATATCGTCTGCGACGTCGAAGGCGCGCTTGTCGAGATGGAGCGGATTCTCGCGCCCGGCGGCCACCATTTTTTTTCAGTGCCCATTCGAGGCGACATCACCCGCGAAGACCTTTCGGACGATCTGACTCCGGCGCACCGCACATTGATGTTCGGTCAGGAGGACCACTACCGAATCTTTGGCGTCAAGAGTTTGACCGAGATGCTCGCACGCGTCTGGGGCGACGGCGACGACCCGCTGATCACGCCAAGGGATCTCTTTTCAGAGGACGCGCTGCGGAAAGCGGTTATTCCCGAGGTCGCCTGGTCGGGATATTCAAGCCATTCTCTGTTCCATCATGTCCGGCCCGTGCGCAGCCGTCCGCGCGCAGCGCAATCCCGGTCGCTTGCCGAATCACGGCGCCCGAAAAACATCTCGAATCCGGCGCCTGCGGCGCCTCGAGTGCTACTTCATATCGGCATGCCGGGCGATCATTGCCCTCCGATCCATCGATGGCTGAACGAGCAGGAGGCGGCGCTGTCGGCGAGCGGCGTTGACCAATGGCGCCGAGGCGACCGCGCGAGGCTCCTGTTCATGGCCTGCGCGAGCGAGAAGCGGATTGCCGCGGGCGATTTGCCGTTCAGTCGCACGCTCCCGCCGAACCAACCCCCGCCCACGCCCCAAGAGGGCGACCAGGCCTTCAAGGCTTTTATTGATTCGCTCGCGGGCCGGATCGGAATCGTCTCGGCGGAAACGCTTTGGTCGCTGACGAGAGACGAAGTTCAAAGCTTGCATAACCGGCTGTCGCAATGGGGCGTCGTCGCGCACATCTTGTGCTTCGTTTATCAGCCGGAGACCTATCTTTCGATGTTGATCGGCAAGCGCAGCGGCGAGACCCTGACCCTGCAGGCGTTTGGTCCGGCCGCAACCCGGAATTTTGCATTTTCTTATTCGCGCCTTGCGGCTTGGGCCGACATATTCGGAGACGCGCAGGTGAGCGTTCGCGACGCGGCGAAGGATCCAACCGCTCAATTTGCCGACGTTCTCGTTTCCATCGGCGCCGCGCCGATCGCGGCCGGCGCGGACGGCGCCGCCTCGAGGCGGCAGCGGGATATGTCCGCGGTCAAAGCATTAGTGGCGATGAATGAGTGGCGGCGCAAAAGCGGCGCGGCGCATCGTCCGTTGGCCGCGCTGCTGCAGGCTGCGTTAGCCGAAACGGGATCCGACGAATTTGCCCTGCCCGAATCGCTCGCCATGAGATTGGATGCGCTGCTGAAGAGGGAAGAGGAATTGCTTTCCGGGCGGTTTGGCCTGAGCCTGACGGAAAAGCCGCTGGATCGCATCGACGATCACGCGTTTCTCAATTGGAGTGGAGAAGAAGTGGGCCGTCTGCTCGTTGCGATCAACGCTCTTCTCCTGGCGCGCGAGGCCAAAGAAGGCGATCAGCCGTCTCGTTGAACGCCCGTTGTCTTTGGCGGCAGCAATACCCAGGACTGTCGCGAGTGCTGGACCTCGAATTGATTGTCCTGCGCGAATTTCTTCACATGTTCCTGCATGCGCATGACCCCGGTTTCGTCCGGCCAAAGCCAGTCGTCGCCCGCCAGAATGGCGTTAGGGAACAGCTCATGCGCAACGTCTAGATCCTCACGCCGCTTGTCGGCGTCGATATAGATCATTTGCGGCTCGATCTGCCGTTCTTTCAGATAGCGTAGCGCTTCGGGCGAGCGCTGCCGAACAGGTATGAAGCGGTTCTTGTACAGCCTGACATTATTGACGGCGATCGCGAAATTTCCGTGCCTCCTGAGACTGGCGACGATGGCGGCGATCTGCGCCTCCGTCAAATGAAAGACGGTTCGCATTTGCAGGGGATCGATAGCGAGCCGCTCGATATAGGCCGCCCAATTGTTTTCCCAGGGATCCACGCCTATGACCGTCAGCTTTTCGAACGCGCGCAGCCACTGCAGCGTCGATCCGCAAAGAAAGCATCCCACCTCGACCATAAGTTCGACTTTGCGGTCCTTGATCAGATCGATGATGAGCTCCCGGCCGCCGCCCCACTCGCGCCCGGCGCGCCGGCCGCCATCCAGCGGCAGAAAGAACGGCTCGATCTCGCCATAGATGAATTCCGGCCAGGGATTGTCGCGGCGCAGAGCGTTCAGTCCATAGAGGATGCGCGAAACCGGCGGGCTTGTCGCAGGCGGCGTTTTCGGTTCGGGGGGCTTAGTTTCCGTCACGCAAAATCGCTCCATACGGCGGCAAGACGGGAAAGAATTTTCACCGTCGTCGCCTCTTGCTTGCGCTGAAGAGATACGAGGTTTCTCTGCTGCTCGACGATGTCCGCATAGTCGAGCAGACTGCGGTAATTCTTGCGTATCGCAAGCGCATCGAAAAAATCATGCATAAGAATCGCCGTCGTCGGCGGACAAATGAGAAGCGAGACAAGGCCGCAGGCGGTGCGGAATCGTCCGTCGATCAGAACAACGTCCGGACTCGACTCCAGGCGATCCCAAACCGAAAGGAAATAATTCGGCCAGGACTCGATGCGGCTGCGGTTGGCCGGCATCCCCCAGTCCATCACCGGCCCAATATCCGCCCATTCGATCGACAACCGGCCTTCGCGTTCGCCCTGCTGAATTCTCGCGTCTCGCCTCAGCGCGTCGATCCATGCGGGATCGCTTTCAATGCTGACGCATCGACGAACGCCGCGCTCGAGAGCGAAAACCGTGCTGCCGCCGGAGCCAAATTCAAGATAGCTGACGTCCGCAACAATATGCCGGGACAACATCTCGATCTCGTCCGGCTCCATGGCCACTTTGAGTTCTGTTTGACTTGACGCGGGCGCGACGGTCATCGTGCAGGACTCCGCTCAGAGGGGACGCAAGCGCAGCGGCAGGGCATCGAACCGCCGCAAATCGCGCGAGGGCGATAAGCGCGACGGCGACGCCCCAGGATAAATTGCGTATCGCTCCAACAGTACATGGAGGAAACGCTTCGTCAAACGACGCGCGAATATGGCGCCGACGCAGATGTGCGATCCCGCGCCAAACGCCAGAGGCGGCGGACCTCGCCGTTCGGGGTCAAATTGGTGCGGTTCTGAATAGACGATCGGATCGCGATTGGCGCTTTCCAGCACGACATGCGCCAGCGCGCCTTCCGGCAAAATCGTCTCTCCGAGCTCCAGCGCGCCGCGACCCACAACCCGCGCACGGAAGCGCACGGGACCGCAATAGCGCAGCGCTTCTTCGACGAAACCTGACATCAGCCCCGGACGACGGCGCAGGGATTCTTGCAACTCCTGGCAGGTCGCCAGCAGATTTAATAGATTGCCCAAGAAGGCCGACATCGTATCATTGGCGATGGAGGCCAAGAAGAACAACGCGCCGTCGCGATCCCGCTGCGAGATCGCGGCATTGGCTTCCGTAAGATACGCCGCCTCGCCGAGAACGGGGCAGCCGCGGCGTCGCCAAGAGCTCCCGATCGTCGCGCGCACGCGCCCGGAAAGCGTCTGACGGCGCTCATATTCGCTGATCGGCATCGCCGGTCGCCAGTCGCCTGTGATCCTGCCGCCGGCGACGCGCATCTCGCGAAGGTCGTCCTGCGAATATCCCAGCGCCTCGCTAAAAAGCAAATCAGGCAAGCTATGGCAGATCGCCATGCCGTCGACATCGGCCGAGTCGTCGACCTGCTCAACCAGACGAATGACGGCCTCGTCAATATTCTCCGGCGAATAGGCTTTCATCATCGCTCGAAGGATGTCGTGAAGAAAACTTCGGGATCGTTCATGTTCAGGGGAACTCAAAAACAAGGGGAGTCCGTTCACGAGAGCGGCAAGATCGTCAAATGCGCCGCCAAGCCGTTCGGAAACACGCGCGATGAGCGCGCCGGGCCCCGTCGCGATCGAAACATTCGACGCGCGCAGCACGCGGCTCGCGTCCTCGTAGCGCGTGACGATCCAGGCGCTTTCGGAGGCTCGATAATATGGTGCCCGCGCCGGTTCAATTTCCATTGAAATCGTCATGGCGGGGCTTGCTCTTCGTGCGGCTGAGTCGGATTATGGGGTAAGCATAACGACTTTCCAGCTTCGGTCCAATGCGGTCAGCCGCCAATTCATGTGAGACGGTTCCGGATCGAATCCTTCGTCGCGCCGCGCAGGCGCAAGAGCGGAATGCGGTCATCTTTCTCGAACGCGGAGAGGCCATTTCCGCGCAACTGAATTACGCCTCCCTCGTCGAGGAAGTCGGCCGTCTCGCCAGCCGCCTCACGGCCGAAGGGCTCGCGAATAAACCCGTAATGATTTCATTGCCGGCGGGAATCGAGTTTGTAACCCTGTTTCTCGCCTGCCTCTGGGCGCGCGTCATCGTCATACCCGCGCCCTATCCGGCAAATGCGCGCCTGTTCAGCAGACTCCATGCGCTTGTCGCCGACGCGCGGCCTTGCGCGCTGGTGACGGACAAGTCAGGCATGGCGCGGTTGGCGGCGCAGCCCTGGGAAGGCGCCCCGCCGCGCATGCTGAACGCGTCGGCCTTGCGCGACGGGGCTCTTTCCGTGGCCGAACCCATGCGCGGCGACGGCGACCAGCCCGCGATGATTCAGTACACCTCAGGATCGACGAGCGCGCCGCGCGGGATTGTCATCACCCACGCCAATCTATTCGCCAATCAGCTGATGATTCAGGCGGCCTACGAGAATGACGAAAGCTTCGTCGGCGTAAATTGGGTCCCACATTTTCATGATATGGGCTTGTTGGGCGTTATCCTTCAGCCGCTGTTCGCTGGCGGCTTGACGATTCTCATGGACCCTCTCGCCTTTGTTCAAAAGCCGATTCGCTGGCTGCGCGCGATCGACCGCTTTCGGGCGATGACCGCGGGCGGACCCTGTTTTGGTTATGACCTTTGCGTTAGGAGATGCGCGCCCGCCGACATCGCGCAACTCGATTTGTCCGCGTGGAGGGTGGCGTTCTGCGGGGCAGAGCCAGTTCGAAGGCCGGTCCTCGACGCCTTCTCGCAAATGTGCGGGCCCGCGGGATTTTCCGAGAGGGCTTTTTCACCCTGCTACGGCCTCGCCGAGGCGACATTGATTGTTTCGGCGGCGCCGCTGGGCAAGGGGGCGCGCGAGGTTTATCCATCGCAGACGGGCGTCGGCGATGCGCGGCGGACGCATCCTGCCGTCTCCTGCGGCCCCCCGACGCCCGGCGGCAGAGTGCTGATACGCGCCGAAAACGGAATTCCCGCTCCTGCCGGCGCGATCGGCGAGATTTGGGTGGCGGGCCCGCATGTTTCGCCGGGCGTATGGAGCAGCGCCGACGGGCGCGTGACGCCTTTCAGCGGCGAATTTGTCGACGATTCCGGTGATCGTTTTGTGAGCACGGGCGATATCGGCGTCATCGTCGACGGCGAGCTCGCGCCGCTCGACAGATTGAAGGACGTCATCATACTTTACGGACAAAAGCTGCATGCCGCCGATGTCGAGGCGACCCTGCTGTCACGAGCCCCATCGTTAGAAATTTTGGCGGCCTGCGCCTTCTCGGCGGATCGCGGGAAAGACGAACAACTGATTGTCCTTTGCGAAATGGACCGAAAACGGTTCCGCGCCGGCGACACGAGCGAAACTATCCAGCAACTAACAAAACTTGTGGCGGAAGCGCATGGAGTCTTGCCGCTGCTGCAGATTTTTCCTTATGGTTCGCTGCCGCGCACCTCGAGCGGAAAAATCCAACGCTCGCAGAGCAAGTCCGATTGGCTCGAGGGCAGGATTGAGGCGGCGGCGGCGCCCGAAAACGCTTCTGGATGAGCAGAAAGGTCAAGCAATGGGGGACGACGTCGCATCGGCAACGGACCGCGAGCGCATTGTCGACTGGATGGTGAAGCATGTCAGGTCGGTGCTGCAATTGCCGGAGGGCGATTTTCCGGTCGAGGAGCGGTTTGATACCTATGGGCTCGATTCGGTTGAAGCCGTCATTATGGCCGGCTTGATGGAGGAAGAGTTCGGAACGCCAATCGATCCCATGGAGATGTTCGAACATCCGAGCGTCGCGCAATTCGCGGAGTTCATCGCGCCGCGAATCGCTAACCGCCCAGAATAAAGTGCCTGGCGCGACGCCAATCATTTCGCTCGTCGTCGTCTGTTTTGAAATGGCGCGAGAATTGCCGCGCACCTTGCTTTCATTGTCGCCGCCTTATCAGCGTGGCGCGCGCGGCTACGAGATTGAAATCATTCTGGTCGATAACGGCTCAGAACGGGCGCCGCGCGCAGAGGATTTCGCCCATCTCGACGTGGCTTTGAATATCTACGCCTGCGCGCATCCAACGCCGTCGCCGGTTCGCGCGATCAATGAAGGCTTGGCCCGGGCGCGCGGCGAATTGATCGGCGTTTGGATTGACGGCGCGAGAATGGCCTCTCCCGGCCTGCTGCGCACATGTCTCGACGCGTCGCGCCTTCATCCAAGGCCCGTTATCGCGACGCAGAATTATCAACTTGGCTTCGTGCGGCAAGCGATGAGCGCCGAACATGGCTATGATCAGGCGACCGAGGACAGGCTGCTCAGTGAAATCGGCTGGCCGGCCGACGGATACCGCCTGTTTGACATCGCGACGCCCGAAATTTCATCGCCGACCGCGCCGATGATCGAGAGCAACGCGTTGTTTCTGCCAAGGCAGCTCTGGGATGAACTCGGCGGCTATGACGAGAACTTTCTGTCTCCCGGCGGCGGGCTGGCGAATCCTGACGTCTTCGTGCGCGCCGTGTCTTTGCCGGGCGTTCAGCTCGTGCGCATCATTGGAGAAGCGACATTTCATCAGACGCATGGCGGACGCACAACCTCCGGACTGCGCTCGACGCTGGATTACGTTAAGCAGGCGAGCCGCGAATATCGCGCCTTGCGCGGCCGCCCGCTTGCGGCCGTGCGCAACATCGGATGTCTATATCATTCCTCGCAACGCCCGACGACGCAGAGCGCGCTTCAACGATCGTAACCCTGCGCAAGCTGGTCGTTCACCAGGCGCAGCGACCTACCCATGGGATTCGGCGCGTTGCGTCGTTGCGTGCGACGCCGGCTCCTTGATCAGGTAGGGATCCAAGAGCCGCAATATTTCCGCCACGCGCGCGTCCCAGCTGATCGACGCCAATATGTCATCCCGTCGGCCAGCCTCAGCATCCTGACGCGGCGTCGCCAGACAGGATTCAATTGCTGAAATGAAGTCGTCGGCATTGTCCGCAATACGAATGAGGTCCGCGACTTCGTTGACGTTGGGGATCGCTGTCGACACGACGGGAATCCCGGCGGCCAAGTAGTTATACACTTTAAGCGGATTCATTGCTCTCGTCAGATCGTTCAAGACGTGGGGAACGATCGCGACGTCGAACGACTTCAGGAGCGAGGGAAGCAGCGAATATTCAACGACGCCGAGAAATTTTACGTTGGCGTATTTCGCCAGCGAAGCCACATTCGGGTTTTCTTCGGCCGATCCCGCGAAGACGAAGGACCAGTTCGGCCGTCTTTGTGCGAGCTCTTCCAGCAGGCTCCAGTCGATTCGATCGCGCAGATTGCCGACATAGCCGATGATTGGACGCTCGACCGCCTTCAGCTCGAACGGCGCTATTTTGTCGGCGATCGAATCAAAGCGCTCTGCGCCATTAGGCACGATGTGGATTGGAGACTTCGAATAGCCCTCGAAGCCCGCGGCGACAGGCGCGCAATTCGCCAAGGTCAGGTCGGCGCGCGACAAGGTTTGGCTGTAAAGCTCATCAAGCTTCTTGCGGTAGCTTTCCTGAATGTCCCAGGATCGCTGATCGTCGATGATGTCCGCGACGCAGGCGCGAAAACCGATTTCCTCATAGACCTGCGGGAACTGCCACACGACAGGGCAAACCCAGGCGATCGTCTCTTCCGCAATGAATCCGGCCTCTCGCAACTCTTGCCTGACAAAATCGGGAAAGCCGGCGGCGTCCGGCAGGTCGCGGCCAAGCAGCCGCGTGGTCGAATCGCATCGGTGAATATAGCTGCGTTGGAGCAGCCGGCTATGGTCGAGGCTTCGCTCCCACCGCGCGATTGTATTTCGCAGCACGAGCGCCGATTGATTTGCAGGCGACGCGTCGGCCTTGCGCGCCAGATCGCTGAGCGCGGCGATTGACATCGGCGCGTCGAAAAAAAGCATTTTGCCGATTTCGTCCGAGCGCAGCAGGTATTTTGCGATCATATCGGCGCGGCGACCGTAAATTCCGGTATCGTTTTGCTTCCAAAAAAACGCGATATTGGTCGGCGCCCGGCGCGAGCCGCCAATCGCGGGGATGGGGAAATGCGGTTGCGGCGCGCGCCCTGCTTCGCCGAGCGCGGACGCCATAAGTTTTCGAAGCTCGTGAAACTCCTGGGGGAGCGGCTCGACATTCTTGATCTCGGCAATGGCGCTTTTCAGTCGCGCCCGGTTTACGGCTTCGCCGAACTCGCCAAGAAAACCGGCGCGTATTGCTTTCCGGTTCACTGAATCACGCGCGGCCTTAAGCGCGAGGATCGACTCTTTGAGCGTCTCGCGAGAGGTGACATGAAAGCCTGGCAGACCTTTTAGGTCCTTCAGCGGCGGCGCGTCAGTGACCAGGACGGGAATTCCCATCGCCGTTGCGTCAGAGACTTTCGAGGGAAGCTGATAGCAGGCGATCGCATTGGCGGTATCTTGAAGAAGCGGAACGCAATCCGCGGCGGACAACAACCAGGGAAGGTCTTCAAACGACCAGCTGCGATGCAGGACAACCCGAGCCTTCTCGAACTTTTTCAACGTCTTTGAAAGCTCGGCCGGCGCGCCGTCTCCCACAATATGGAGGCAGATTTCGGGATCGGCCAACTCGTCGAGCGCCTGCAGCAACGCCGTTACGCCCTTGTGCGGCCGCACCGTCCCCACAAAAATCAATGAAAATTCGTTGTCGGATACGCCAAGCTCTTTGCGCACCGCCGTTCGATCAAAGCGCGCGGGGTCAAATGAGGCCTCGTCGCGCGCATGCCGAACGATGACGCCGCCGAATCGGTCGCGCAGCGCGGAATTCGAGACTGTCACCGCGTCGACGCGCGGAATCAGGGTTTCGCAGAAGCGGGTTGCGAGCTCCTCGAAAGGCTCAATGAGCGCCGCGACGCCGGCGCGCCTCAACTCATCCAGGTCGGCTTGCGTTTGATTTTGGAAAAACGACAATTCGTGATCATCGACGTCGAGCAGCATCGGGCAACCCGAATGTTCCTTGATCAGGAAGCCTAAAAACAGCGACGGCAATCGTGGTTTCGATACGTAAACGATATCGAACTTTTCCTTCGTCGCCTCAATCGCAGCCTGCGCATAGAAATCAAGAAGGCTGTCGCAGGCGAAAATGCGCGTCTCCATCGCGATTTCGCGCAAGGGCGACCACAGGCCTTTGCCGTATCGGCGCCAGCTCGGGGCGATGAGGACGGGACGCCAGTCCGGCGACAGCAAACGCTGCAGCACATAGGCGCGCCCAACAGGATTATGGCCGGCGTCCCAGGCGATGACGGCCGCTCGCCCACCCGCATTTGACGATTGCGCTGGCGCCGCCGCATTGCTCGCTCGCGCGACGCTCGCAAGGCGGCTGGTTTGCGCCGCGTGCACTTCGTTCTCGAGGCGCAGAATCTGCTTTTCCAGATCGTCGGCCCGACGCGCTTCATTCCCAAGCGCCGACACCAGCAATTCAATGTTCTGAGCGAGGCGGGAGGTACTAGTCACGTCAGGCCGCCCTGAGGTTTCGCCTTGCGCCTAAGGGGAATACGCGCTCATGCCGCCAAGGCGTGATCGGCTTCTGGTCGAGGATGACGGAGCCGACCAGGACGCCGAGGAATCGCGAATCGGACGAATTGGAGTGATCCTCGGCGCCGCCGCTTGAAATACGAATTCTATGTCGTCCAGCGTCGAGCCGTATCGGCGCGTGGCTTGTCACCTGATCGCGGGCGACGTCGACGGAGAGACTTCCCCCGTCCCACTCGAATTTCACGATCTTTCCAGGATCCTCCAGTGGGGGCAAATACAGCTCGAATACGACATTCGAGGCGCCGACAACCTCAATCTCGGCCTCCGTGGCGATCCACCGATCATGATAAGCGCCATGGACCCAGTCGGCGTATGGGCCGCTCAATTGATCGACTCTTAGCTCAACCGTCTCGACGGAATCATCGGCGATCAAGCGAAGGATCGCGCTCGTTTCATCCGCAAACGTCACGTCGACCATGCCTTGGGCAACCTTCATCGGATTCTTATCGCCCCTGCCGTCGACGAGCGTGAGCGGGACATACGACAAGAGGTGAGACATTGTCGCGGCCGAAGACGCTAGATAAAGTTTGGCCTGGTAGGATAAAAACGCCAGACGCGTAGCCGGCGCTAATAGCAGGCGTGCGGTGGATAAGGCGTCTTCGTTGACCATTTCCGTCCTGCGCGCTCAGCGGGAAGAATAATTGTCGCTCTCCTCGAAAGACTATCCCGGATATCGACGCCGTGGATGCGGGTCAACCGCCGCAATGAGCTTTCGCGAGGTTTTTACAGGTTTCTTTCCGATTTTGTTCACGCGGCGCCGTTTTTGCGCACGTTGCAAAAAGGCATCGGCAAGCATTCGGCGCTTCACCATCACGCCCGAGTCTTGTTCACCTCGCCGGACACCATTCGCATCCACCGGCGCAGCACCTGCGGTTGGCGCCGAAGCGCTTCGGGATGAAACTCGCCCTCCGGTTCTGTTTCCATATCGAAACCGCCATGATCGCGGCCGCTAACCAGCGTCGCCGAAACCCGCTCGCTTCCGGTCTGCGTGAGATCGCCGGCGATGTAGCGGATGGCGAACCCCACGCGGCGCGGACCGCCAAGATTTGGCTTGGAGCCGTGGACCAACAGGAGATGGTGAAGTGACATTTCGCCCGGCCGCAGAATAACGTCGACGGCCAGCGCCTCGTCGATATCGAGAGCGATTTCCTCGCCGCCCGGCAACATGTTCGACTCTGTTTGCGCCGCCCGATGCGGGCTGGGCGCGGCGTGGCTTCCGGGCACGACGCGCATGCATCCATTCTCTGGCCGGCTCTCGGAAAAAGCGATCCAGGCGGTAAGCGCGCGGGGCTCCGAAAGCCCCCAATATGTCGCGTCCTGATGCCAGGGGACAAAATGCGGCTCATTCGTCGCTTTTGCGAAGAAGCTCGCCGCCCAGCATAACACGTCGGGTCCAAGAATGTCGTTCACAGGACCGACGATTCGCGGGTCGTGCACAAGATTCCAAAGCCAGGGAATCAAGAGATGCGCCTTGACATTGAGAATGGGCGCAAGACGGCCGCCGCGCTTTGCTTCGACCGCTTCAAGCCGGCGCATCAGTTCGGACATTTCCGAAGGCTCTGCCGCCTGCAACGGAAAAAGACAGCCGTCCCGCCGATAGCGTCCGATCTGCTCTGGGGTGAGGCTGGCGCTCATGCGGAACTCCCTCCTGCGTAAATCCGGCGGGACGCGCGCGATCACTCGCCGCGCGTGGGACGGCGTTGCAACCGCTGCGGCGCGCCATCGAAGATGATGTGCATTCCACGCCGCACGATCGCCGGATGCCGGGCGACGGCGGCGGGATCGAAGTCTCGCTCCGGACCGAGCTCCAGGTCGAATCCGCCAAGATTGCGGCCGCGAACGAGGGTCGCCGTGTTGCGCGCCTTTCCCCTTTGTCTGTTCCGGCTCGAGATATAGCGAATGGCGAAGCCCACCCGCCGCACATTGGAAATATTCCTCGCCGAGCCATGCACGACAAGACAATGGTGAAGCGACATTTCGCCCGGCGAAAGCACGAAGTCGACGGCTTCGCTCTCGTCGACGCTCCCCACCATCTTCTCTCCTCGACCGAGCAAATTGGCGCGGTCGCCGGAATCGGTGTGCGGAAAGGCGTCAAGGTGAGTCCGCGGAATCGCGCGCACGCATCCATTGTCGGGAAGGCTCGGCGTCAGCGCGACCCAAGCGGTGACCGCCTCTGGCGCCTCCAAGCCCCAATAAGTGGCGTCCTGATGCCAGGCGACATAACGGGCGTCGGCCGCCGATTTGGAAATAAAGCTCGTCCCCCAGCACAAGATGTCCGGACCCAGCATATCCTCGACGCAGTCCACGATTCGCGGGTCGCGGACAAGCTCCCAAAGCCATGGGATAAGGAGATGCGGCTTGGCGTTGTAAAGCGGCGACAAGCGCCCGGCGCCTCTTGACTCAAGGGCTTCCAGCCGCGCCAGACAGTCCGCCGCTTCGCGCGACTCGAGCGCCCTGATCGGGAACAAGAAGCCGTCGCGTAAAAAACGCTCGCGCTGCTCCGCGCTCAGATGGTTCGCCATGCGGCCCAATCTCCCCTTCGGCCGCGCCGGATTACGGCGCAACCTCCGATTGCTTCATGGGAACGAAACGCGGCGCGCGGCGCGTGATCGGACGCATGGCCCATTCCGGTCCCAGCTCTCGTAACCCGAATGCGAGCATCTCGGACAAGAAGGCGCGGCGCCCGGCCGCGCCGCTCTCGCGGGTTTCGATTGATTCCTTGACGCGCCGCCAGTGCTCGTCAAGCGCCGCAAACACCGTTGCGGGAATCCTTTCCGCGCGCGATTCCTCTTTGCGCGCGGCTGCAGCGGCGTAGGCGCTTCTCCAATCCAGCGCCATATCTTGCATGCGGTCCATGTGCTCGAGGAATCCCGCGAATTTCCGGTAGGCCGGCTTGGCGACGAGAATGGCCGGCGCGCCGTAAGCGAGCGCGGTCACGTAGCCATGCAGCGAGGCGCCGATATAGAGCCGCGAAAAGGCGATCGCCGAGGCGATCTCCCTCAGGCTGACCGGATCGTCAATGAGGATGTGGGGCGCGTCAAGGTAAGCGGAAATGGCGCGCGCCAGGACGTCGTCGTCATGCGTACGCCCGACGGCGACAATGATCGGCGTCAGACCCGTCCGCAGCGAAAAGTCCCTCAGCATGGCGGCGGCCTCCGGCGGCGGCAGCCCGGCAAGGGACCGGTTTCTGAAATGAACTGCGACGAAATCCGATTCGATGCTCGCGTTCTTGCGCGCCAGCAGGTTGCGAAACGGCGCTTCGAGATCGCGCCGCGTCCACAAACGCGCAAGTTCGGCGATCGGATCAGGCACGATCGACACGGGAATGTCCGCCGGCGCGTCGAGCAGCTCCGCGCCGCCGCGATCGCGCACCGAAAGATAGCTGCTCGCTCTGAGCGCCGCGTCCACCAGGCGGCGTTGGGACGGCGGGATGGGATGAGGCACGCCGGGCGCGTTCCAGGCGAGCGGAACGTCGCGCAGGGCGGCCGCGAGGGCGGCGCCGAGCCACAGGGCGGGGCCCGCCCATTCGCCGACATTCGCGTCCTTATACTCCCGCAACACGTCCATCCGGTGCGTGTGGATCAGATAGCCGCCGCCAACGAGTATCGCCCCGACGGACGATTCGCCGTTCAGCATTTCTGAAATATCGGACGGCGCCATTGCGTCCTGCAACCCCGGGAAGACGCCTGTGGGCGCGACGGGAATAATTTCAGCGCCGATCTCGGCCAATCGCCGCTGCGCGATCAACGGGAACAGGAGATCCCCATAGTTTTGCATATCGAAGACGCCCGTAAGGAAAACTCGTTTGCCGTCGAGCGGCGGCGGCTGACGCATCGGGCGTGCTCCATTTGGCGAAGCGTGATTCTGCGTTATCCTATCGCAACCTGCGCGAATTTGCGCGCAATGCTGGCGGACCATCTTGCGATATCTTGACACGGTCGGGCATATCGAGGCGCAATAAGTTGATTGTCGGCGCTGGTTGCGCCGCCCCGAGGACCGCGCCTATGGATCTCGCCCAATTCGCTTCCGCCGAACCGGCTCAATCGAAGGTAGATACGCCCGAGGTTTGCAATGAGCAAATCGTCCGGGCGCTCGAACTGGACGAACGCGACCGCGCAACGCTCTTGATCGACGACGCCCTCACGCGGTGGCCGCAGAATGCGAGACTGCAGCTGACGAAGGGCGAAGTGCTGCAAAGTTGCGTAGGCCCCGACGCGGCCGCGCGTCATTACATTGGTCTCCTGGACGGTCGACCCGCGCATCCTTGGGCGCTGCAAAGGTTGCGAACAATTCTTTCGCAATCCTCCTTTTCCCTGGATGAGGCGGAGGCGATCGGAACGGCTCTAGGCGAGGCAAAACTCGACGACCCCGCCCGCGCTTCCGTGTTTGACGCGTTGTTGAAGGGGCTCGATTCAGCAGACCAGTTTGCGTTTTTGCGGGCGCTCGCGCCGGGCTCGAATCTGTTGCGACTTGAAGTCAAACTGGCGATCGCCGAAACGGAGCGCGGCAATGTCGAGACGGCGCTTGACCTGCTGCTCCGCGCTCACGCCGAAGGCCGCTCGAATGAGACGTCGACCCCCCTGCTGTCCGAGCTGCTGGCGACCTGTTCCCGCGAGCAGGAAGCGATTGATCTGCAAAAGCGCGAAATCTTGCGCAATCCAGAAAGACCCGATCCGTATCGCAGATTGTTAAGCCTGCTGCAGCGGGTTGGCGACTTCAAGCTGGCCGGAGAGCTGATTCAGAGCGCTATCGAACGTTGGCCCAACGATTGGATGCTGCTCTTCAGATTGAACCGTCTCCCGGTGCCGCCGGGCCGGCTGACAGCCATTTTCAACGTGATCTCGCCTACAGCCGACCAAGCGGCGCAAAGAGACGAACGATACCGACTGCAATTCGCGCTCGCCTGTCTGCATGTGGGCGAGGTTCAACGCGCAAAAGATCTGCTCGCCGAGCCGTTCTCCGATGTGGTCGCGCCGATGGCGGATCCCGTCGCCAAGGCGTTGGCCGCCAAATCCAATGAGTTTTGGCTTTCCGGATCGCGATTGAAGGACGATCGCACGTTGGACGTCCAGATCACGCGATCCGCGGGCGCGCGCATGACTGTCATTGTGCCGACGGGCATCGCCTTCGGCTTTCTTCCGCCTGCAATGATTGATTCGCTGTTTGCCGCTCACGGCCTCAATGTCATCTATCTGCGGGATTTTCGGAAGCGCGCCTACACGCTGGGCGTCGCCAGCCTCGGACGCGACGAAGGCGAAACCATCAAGACGCTGGCGCGCCTCACGTCCGACCTTGGCGCGCCGCGGACCATTACCATGGGCGGCTCCATGGGCGGCTTCGCCGCCTTGCGCTATGGCGCGCTGCTCGATGCTTTCGCCGCCGTCTCATTCGCGGGGCCGACGGAGCTTGTGTCAATGTATCGAGACACAAAACCATCGATCTGGAATCCGTCATATTTTGTGAAGCTCTATTTGGAGCGGCGGCCGGAGACGCCGACCGACGTCGTTCCGCTCGTCCAGCAAAGCGGCGCAACGTTCTTCTTCCAGTTTTACGGGGCTGACATGCCCGAGGACGCGCGTCAGGCGCGACGGCTGGAAGGAATCAAGAACGCGGCGGTCATACCGATCCGCGGCGTTTCGGATCACATCGTCATCGACCACATGATCGCCGACGGTTCCTTTGACCTATTGCTTCGCCGACTGATGAATTGATGCGCCCGATTTGCGCAAGGCTCAGGCGTCGGACTGGCTTGGGTTCGCGGCCCGCCAAAGAAGCCTTGACCCATCTAACAGTCAGGCGAATCTTCATGCCGCACAACAAGCGATCGGCTCAATGAGCGCAGCGGCGCACTAAGCAAATGGCCGTTTGATGCTTCCTCACGGCCTGCTCCAGTCGCGGTTGGGAGAGTGTCGAGCGAGGCGCATACGTCAGACGGGATTCATCCGTCCGGGATTCGACGCCAAAAGGAATTGTCAGCGATGATGATCGACGAGACAACATACGATTTCTTGAAAACGAGCGACACGCAGAGGCGCGCGATACTCGACAATATCCTCAGCCATATAACCCGCGAACCAGACAAGAAGCTTGTCGATCTTGGCGCGGGACACTGCATGTTCTCGCGCGTCGCTGCGTTGCATGGATACAAGGTCATGGCGGTTGACGCGCGAGCCGACAGAAAACCGCCGGCGCTCCCGCCAAATATATCGTTTCGGCAGCAAGACATTCGGGCATTCGATCTTGCAGGCTTCGACGTCGTCTTGATTCTTGGGCTCCTCTACCATCTGACGCTCGAGGATCAGATCAACCTTCTCGCGCGCTGCCCCACAGGGGCGCGAGTGATCATTGACACCCAGGTCCACATCAGAGAGCTGGTCGCGCAGGATCTTTGGGACGAGATGAAACTGGACGCGGACGCCCTGGCGCAAGACTCCGGCTATGAAGGGATCGTGTTTCCCGAACACTCCAACCTGCAGGCGTCGGTCGGAAACGCCCAGTCTTGGTGGCATACGGAGCCGAGCCTATTGAAGCTGTTCAAGGATGCGGGCTTTTTGAAATGCGTCATGATCGGTCCGCCCTACGTCTCGAAGTATGGCGGCAGGCGATGGTACGTGCTTTCAAAACAGGGCAAGTGACCGCTCGGCATAGGATGGGCGCGGCTCACGTGGCTGAATTGGAGACGGCGAAGGCGCAAACGCCCGTGCGCGGAGGAGGCGTCGGCAAGCGCCGCGTCGCCTGTATCGGTCTGGCGAGAAAGCTGTTTTTCTTGCAGATGGGAAGGAAGTGGAAAGGCGTATGGCCAAGGTCCCGTTCAAACGTCCAGCGGTTGTTTTTCGGGAATATTCTGATCCGATGCGGAGGGATAGACCCCTTCCAGGACCTCGTGGAAATGACGGCTGACCAGCTCATTGCAGTCACAAGCGGTGTCGCGAAGGCCTCTTTCATCCTGAATGATCAGCCGCCGGTAGCCAATATCGATAAGGCCACGATCCTTTAGCGTCCTGATCACCCGAGCCACATAACTGCGTCCGACGCCCAGCATTCCGGACAATTGTTCTTGCGTGATCGCGATTGCCGGATCATTCGTGCGATCCATCGTCGCCAGAAGCCATTTCGCGGTCCGTTGTTCGATGGAATGCGCCGCATTGCAGGCGATGCTCTGAAACATCTGCGCCATCAGACAATCGGCGTAGCGGGCGAACAATTGCCGCAGCGTCAGCGATTGCGCTTTCGCCTTTTCCAGTTCAACGCATTCCAGCCGAAGCGCCGGGCCCTCGAATTGAACGACCGTTCTGGCGTAGGCCGGCAGGCGTCCATGGCTCACGATCCCGCCCACCGCGCCTTCCCGGCCGATCAGCGCCGCCTCAACGTCCTTGCCGCTTTCGAGAGGAATGATGAACGACAGCAAGGTCGCGCCGCAAGGAAAATAGACGTGGCCGACATCATCGCCAGGCTGATACAGAATCTGCCGCGGCGCGCATTGCACTTCCTCGAGCTTTGGCGACAACAGCGCCAGATCGGCAGGACGCAAAGCCCTCAACAGATTGCTTCCAAGCTCCGGCCTCAGGGATTGCGCATCGCGAGGAAGAAAGTGCACGAGCGGGAGCTCCGTAAGCCGGGACCGTAAACATACAGCGTTTATCCAAGCGGGAAACGCACTATTTCAGCGGTGGTCCGATAGCAACTGTCCACAAGTGAACAGACCGGACGCCGCTTTTGGGATAAGCAGGCCCACTGGCTAGGCGCTCCTTCGCGATCCCCCGTGGCCCAGGTTAAAGCAAGACGCGCACGACACATGGGAGCGAGCACGAGGATTTCACGCCACGCGATATTTATTGCCGAGTTCGTAACGCTCGCGGCGATGAGCATCGCCATCGTATTTCTTGTCGAGCGCGGCCAAGCCGCCGCGGCGCGGGAATCAAACGCTCTCGAAATGCAGAGTCGGCTTGTCCACGTACGTCATCTGCTCAACCGAGCCGACGGCGCGCTGCGCGGCTTTCTTCTCACTGGCCAAGAGAAAATCCTCGACGACCATTTGCGCCAAAAACGTGCTCTGTCTGTCGCGCTCAATGAATTTCTTGCCTCTCGGGAACGGGACAAAGACCTGCGCCACGCCTCCGCCGCGCCTCTGCAAAGCGCCGTGGCTGAGCTGGTTGAACAATGGCGGCGCATCCTTGCCGCCTACGACGTGAATGCGAAGCGCATTCCAATTGATTTGATCGTCAACGATCAGACGGCGCTCGCCCAAAACGCAAGACCCATCTTCGACAACTTCGAGGATCAACATCGAGCGCTGGTCGAAACCAGAACCCGTGCGTCGACGGCGGCTCAACGCTATCTGTTGGCCACGGCTGTCGCCGGTTCTGCGCTTGTCATGGGCATCGCCGCAGCTTCCCTGCTCCTGATGCATCGAAGAGAGGAAGAGCTGCGAGCGCTCCAGCGCCAACTCGAAACAACCAACACAAATTTGGAAACGCTCGTCGAACAGCGCGCCGGACATGTTCGAGAGGTCAATGAAGAGCTTCAGCGCTTCGCCTATATCATCAGCCATGATTTACGTGCGCCGCTGGTGAACATCATGGGATTTACGAGCGAGCTCGAAGCGCTTCGCCCCTCTCTCATTAAGACGACAGACGACAAGACGTCTGGTGAGGACTCAGAAGAGGCGGGCGACGTCGCGCGCGATTTCGACGAAGCCCTCAAATTTATAAAATCCTCCAGCGCCAAGATGGACCGATTGATCAACGCCGTTCTCCAGCTTTCCCGAGAAGGACAGCGCGTACTGCGCCCGGAGCCGATCGACATGACCCGGCTTTTTCAAACAATCTCCGAAACGCTCACGCATCAGGCAAGAGAAGCCGACGCGACGATCACGGTGGCGCCGGTTGCCAATTTGACGAGCGACCGGTTGGCGCTGGAGCAGATTTTCCTCAATCTCGTCGACAACGCTTTGAAATATCTTCGGCCGTCGGTTCCGGGGGAGGTGACGCTCTCCGCCACGGAAACGCCAACGACGGTTATATACAGGGTGAAGGACAATGGACGCGGCGTAGAGGAAAAGGATAAGGATCGGATTTTCGATCTCTTTCGACGCGCCGGCATTCCCGAGCAGCCCGGCGAAGGAATCGGACTGGCGCACACGCGCGCTCTAGCGCGCCGACTCGGGGGATCGATTTCGGTGCAATCGACGCCAGGAGTTGGCAGCGAATTTTGCGTCGCGCTTCCCAAGCTTTACCCTCATAGCGAGTAACCCCTAGCGAGTAACCCATGTACCAACCGATACCGGTCACGATTGTTATGATTGAAGACGACGAGGGCCACGCGCGGCTCATTGAGAAAAATGTCCGGCGCGCAGGCGTTCAAAATCCGATTGTTCCCTTCGCGGACGGAACCAGCGCTCTCGAGTTTTTGTTCGGCGAAGCGCGCGCCAAGGCCGACCCGCGACAGGGCTATTTGATCCTTCTCGATTTGAACCTGCCGGACATGAGCGGAGTCGATATTTTGAAAAGAATCAAGGAAGACGACGTACTTAAGAAAGCGCCCGTCGTGGTTTTAACGACGACGGACGACAAGGCGGAAATTCAACGCTGCTACGAGCTCGGATGCAATATCTACATCACCAAGCCCGTCAGTTACGAAAGCTTTGCGAAGGCGATCCTGCAACTGGGTTTATTCCTTTCCGTCGTTCAACTGCCCGAGATTTTGTAACGTGCGGCAAGAGGCCATCCGACTCCTGTATGTCGATGACGATGAGGCGCTCTGTCGACTCGTTCAAAAGCACTTAACCCGCCAGGGTTACGAGGTGGACTTTATACTCGATGGCCGGCTCGCGGTCGATCGGATCGTCGCCGGCCGCTTCGACGTGGTGGCGCTCGACCATCACATGCCAGGCGGCGACGGGCTGGAGATTTTGGCGGCATTGAAAGCGATTGGGTCAGCGCCGCCGGTCATTTTCGTCACAGCCGCGGAAGAAAGCCGGATCGCCATCGCCGCGCTCAAAGCAGGGGCGGCCGACTATGTGATCAAGGACGTTCGGGGCGAGTTTCTTTCCTTTCTGATGGTCGCGATCGACGCCGCGATCGAAGCCGAGAGCGTCCGCGAAGCCAAGGAAAGAGCGGAGACCGAAATCAGAGCGACGAAAGACCGCTTCGAGGCGCTTGCCGAGGAGCGCGGCATGCTCTTGCGCGAAGTCAATCACCGCGTTGGAAACAGTCTTCAGCTCATCGCCGCGCTGTTGCGCATGCAGGCGCAAGTCTCGGAAAGCCGGGAGGTTAAGGCGGCTCTGGCGACCGCCGAAACCCGCGTCATGGCTGTCGCGGACATCCATCGGCGTCTTTACACTTCCGAAAGCGTGCAGTCGGTCAATCTGCAGGACTATCTCAACGATCTGATCGAAGACCTGCGTTCGTCGCTGAAATCCGAGACCTCGTCCGCCGATTTTCGCCTATCTGCCGAACCGCTCTTTGTGCCCCCAGATCAGGCGGTGGCGATTGGGATGATTCTCACTGAGCTCGTCATAAATGCGCATAAGCACGCCTATCCCGAGGGGCGCGGGCAAGTGCGCATCGCGCTTGCCCGCCGCGGCGAAGACTTCGCGGTCCTTTCCGTAGAAGATGATGGCGTCGGCATGGAGGCCAAGACGACGGCGCAATCGACTCGCCTCGGCCGCACTCTCTTGGAAGCGATGGCCCAAAAGGTGAGCGGAACAGTGACCTATGAGTCCAGAGGCCCCGGCACATGCGCGAAGATGACGTTCTCGCTGGACTCCGGCGCGCACTCGCCGGATTGATCGGGGACGCTAAAGCGCCGTCGACGGCAGTTGGGCATGGTTCCGTCGTGCGGCGCACTCATGGCGCCTATCGCCTCCGCGGTTCCGCCTGCCGCCGCCAAGCGCCATGAAGAGCGCCGCGGTGTTCGCCAGACGCATCGCCTCCGCCTGCACGCGCGGCAACGACGCGCTGGCGAAGGGCGACTAAAGGAACAGGCTTGATCGCGACTATCGCGCCCGCGCGCTCGTTTCCGGCGGCGGCCTAAGAACATCGACAGGCCTGCGCCTCTCGGCGCCATTGATCGCAATCGCCGCCCTACTCCCGGCCGCGCTTGAAGAATTTTGTTCGCTGGCGCGGAACAAGTCAGATGGCCCGAGGTTACGCTGCTGGGACATCCCCTCTTCCTCGCGGTTCCTGCGGAGTTTCTTCATGGTCTCTAAGCGCAACCCTTCATCGGCCAAATCCGCTTTGCCAGGGGAGGGAAAGAGCGCGATGGAGCAGCCTGACCTTGCCGCAGCCGAGTTCGAGACGTCTTACGCGCAGCCGCAAGGCGACGGGGGAGAAACCCATCAGACGGCTAGTGGCGACGTCGAGACCCTGACGACGCAGCAGGGCGTTCCGGTATCCGATGATCAGAACTCGCTTCGCGTCGGCGCGCGTGGCCCTGGCCTCCTCGAAGATTTTCACTTCCGCGAAAAAATCTTTCATTTCGATCATGAGCGCATCCCCGAGCGCGTCGTCCACGCGCGCGGCTTCGGCGTCCACGGCTACTTCGAGCTCACGACGTCGCTTAAAGACGTGACGCGCGCCGACATCTTCCAGCGCGTCGGAGAGCAGACGCCGGTCTTCGTGAGATTCTCGACCGTGGCCGGCAATAAGGGCTCGTTCGACCTCGCGCGCGACGTGCGCGGCTTCGCCGTCAAATTCTATACTCAGGAAGGCAATTGGGATCTCGTCGGCAACAATATGCCGGTCTTTTTCATCCAGGACGCGATCAAATTCCCCGATCTGATTCATTCGGTGAAGGCGGCGCCGGATCGCGGTTTTCCCCAGGCCCAGTCGGCGCACGACAATTTCTGGGACTTCGTTTCGCTGACGCCCGAAAGCCTCCACATGATCATGTGGATCATGTCTGATCGCGCCATTCCGCGCTCGTTCCGCTTTATGGAAGGCTTCGGGGTGCACACTTTTCGTCTGGTCGACGCGAAGGGCAAATCGACATTCGTCAAATTTCACTGGAAACCGAAGCTCGGGCTGCAGTCTGTAGTTTGGAACGAAGCAGTGAAGATCAACGGCGCCGATCCTGATTTTCATCGGCGTGATCTTTGGAGCGCGATAAAGGGCGGGCATTTTCCCGAATGGGAGCTCGGCGTTCAGCTATTTGACGAGGAATTCGCCGAGGCGTTCGAATTTGACGTGCTCGACGCCACCAAGCTCATCCCCGAAGAACAGGTTCCGGTGCAGATCGTCGGCCGCATGGTTCTCGACCGAACCGTCGAAAATTTCTTTGCCGAGACCGAACAGGTCGCCTTCTGCACGCAAAATATCGTGCCCGGCATCGACTTCAGCGACGATCCCTTGCTGCAAGGCCGCAACTTCTCTTATCTCGACACGCAATTGAAGCGGCTTGGAAGCCCGAACTTCACCCATATCCCCGTCAATGCCCCGCGCTGCCCGATGGCGCATTTTCAGCAGGACGGGCATATGGCGATGAAAAACCCCAAGGGGCGCGCGAATTATGAGCCTAACAGCTGGGGCGCGCTGGGCGGCCCGCGCGAAAATCCCGAGCGCGGCTTTACGTCGTTCAACCAAGAACTGTCGGGACCGAAGACCAGACTCCGCGCCGAAAGCTTCGCGGACCACTACAGCCAGGCGCGGCAGTTCTACATCAGCCAGACGCCGGTCGAGCGCAAACACATCGGCGACGCGATTACCTTCGAACTCAGCAAATGCGAGCGGCCGGACATTCGTTCGCGCGCCGTGTCGCATCTGTTGAACATTGACGCTGGACTCGCGAGCCGCGTCGCCGACGGCTTACGGCTGGAGATGCCCGAACCGGCCAAGGCCGCGCGCCCGACGCGCGAGGAGCTTCCGCAATCCCCGCCCCTGAGCATTCTGAGTCATCCAACATCTTTCGAAGGACGCAAGCTCGGACTTCTGTTGACGGACGGCGCCGACGCCAAACTGGTCAAGGCCCTGATCGAGGCGGTCGAAAACGTCGGCGCGGTTTATGAAATCGTCGCGCCGCACATTGGCGGCGTCGTTCTTGACGACGGCGCCATGCAAGCCGCCGCGCAAAAAATCGATGGCGGTCCGTCGGTGCTCTATGACGCGGTCGCCATCGTCGCCTCCGCGGACGGCGGCGCCGAACTCGCCGCGGACGCCGCCGCGCGCGACTTTGTCGCCGACGCTTTTGCGCACTGCAAGTTTATCGGCTTCACCGAGGGCGCGACGCCTTTGCTGGAGAAAGCCGGCGTCGCCGACACGCTGGACGAAGGTTGCGTTCGGCTTTCCGCCGGCAAGGACGCGACGACGTTCCTTGCCGCCTGTGCTGAGCTGCGTCACTGGCCGAGGGAGCCCACGGTCGATCTCGACGCCTAGCGGCGCCGGCGCTGCGCGATGCCCGAAGCAGAAATTCAACCGATCTAAGATGACAGACAGGAGAACGGAAATGGCCACAGCTCAAGTCAGCAGCACGACGACGAAGAAGTCGAAATCGAAATCGCGCCCAAAGACGTCCGACGCCGCGGCGAAACCGGCAGACGCCATTAAGCTGCTGAAGGAGGATCACCGAGAGGTGAAAACCTGGTTCAGAGAATATGAAAAGCTTAAGGACGACGCCGAGAAAGAGGCGCTCGCCCGAAAGATATGCACAGCGCTTTCCGTCCACGCCAAGATTGAGGAAGAGATCTTCTATCCGGCGCTACGCAAGAATATCGATGACCAAGATCTCCTCGATGAAGCCGCGGTCGAACACGCAAGCGCCAAGCAGCTGATCGGCGAGATCGAATCGATGTCCCCGGATGACCAGCTGTTCGACGCCAAGGTCAAAGTGCTCGGCGAATATGTCATGCACCATGTGCAAGAAGAAGAGCAGGAGATGTTCCCCGAGGCGCGCGAAAGCGACGTTGATCTCAAAGAGTTGGGCGCGATGCTTTCAAAACGCAAAGCGGAATTGATGAAAAAGGCGGCCTGATCGCGTACGCCATCCTTTCACGCGGTCGCGACAGGCATGTCATGCGCATGCACGTCGCGACCGGAATGTTTCGCCAAAACTTGCTTCGCGCGTTCTTCCAACTCCGGGCTTGGGGCTTTCACCCACAAGAGCAGCCCGCCATGGTCCAGCTGTTCCCGCAGGTAGTGGGCGTGACGATCCTCCATGACTTCGCCGAGGACGGCGCCGACGAGGCCGCCAAATTCCGCGCCGACCAAGCCGCTCGCAAGGAGCATGGCCAAGGCCCCGCCGGACGCGAGCGCCGCGCCGGCCGCCAGAGTGGCGCCCACATAAACAAGCGCGCCGGTGAGCGCGATTTCTTTCCTGCTAAAGGCGTCCTTGGGCACGTAAGCCACGCGCGGCGCCACAGGGTCGTCTTCCGCCGCCTCGACCTTGTCGTACTTGTGGCCAAGCTTGTCGATTATGGCGTCTTCGCCCGCGAGCAGGCTGATGTCGCCAAGATCGAAGCCGGAATTCACCAATTCTTCCACGGCGCTGTCGAGCGTATAGCTGTCCGAGAATACGCCGACCACCTCTCGCGCCCGCCGTCCGCCTCCGCTCGTCATGCCGTCCTCCCCTTTTACCGCGCCTCGACCCCCACGCGGCCGCCTGCCGCTTCGCGGCTCATCTGGGCGGAGAGTGCTGCCGAAGGCCGGCCTTGGCAAGAGCCGCAGCGCCGCAGGCGAAAGCGGCGGGCAGAACTAGGCGGATCGGGACGCTGCGGCCGACGCCGCCAGCAGACAGAGGTATTCCCAGGCCATCGTCGCGCCGGCGAGCGCCGTGATTTCGGACAGGTCATAGGGCGGCGCGACTTCCACGACGTCCATCCCGACGAAGTTCAGGCCTGCGAGCTTGCGAAAAATGGCCTGCGCTTGCCAGGTGGCGAGGCCGCCGATTTCCGGCGTGCCGGTCCCCGGCGCAAAGGCCGGATCGAGCGCGTCGACGTCGAATGTCAAATAGACTGGCGCGTCCCCGACGACCTCGGCGATCCGGGAGGCGACAGCGGCGGGACCGATTTCGTGAGCCTCCTGCGCAGCGATGATGGCGACGCCTTGCTCGAGCGTCCAGTCGTAGACCTCGCGCTGCACCGGCGAGCGGATGCCGATCTGGATCATCCGGCGCGCATCGACAACGCCTTCGTTAATCGCATGATAGAACATCGAGCCATGCGCATAAGGCTGGCCGAAATTATCGGGCCAGGTGTCGACGTGGGCGTCGAAATGGATCAGCGCCAGCGGTCCCCGTCTTTTTGCGCAGGCGCGCAAAAGCGGCAGGGTGATTCCATGATCCCCGCCCAGCGTGACGAGATGCGCGTAGTTTGAGGCCTGCTCCTCGATGAGTTTCAGACTTGCCGCGATATCGCCGAGCGCAATGGCGAAATCTCCAACGTCAGCAAGCGGCAGATCGGGGGGAGAGGTCCAGAACAAGGGATGCGCGCCGTCGATCAACATGCGACTGGCGCGCCGAATCGCCGACGGCCCAAACCGCGCGCCGCTGCGATTGGTCGTGCCAATGTCGAAAGGAACCCCCGCGACGACGACCGCCGCGTCGGCTCGGGGTTCGAGGCCGAGGAAAGTCGGGGGGGCCGCGAATGTCGGCGTCCCGCTCACGGCGAATCATCCAATTTGGCGAAGCGGAAAACCGCCGCGGCGATCGCGCAGGTCCACTCGCCCCCCGGCGCGCCTTGCGCCGCCGCGGTCAGAGACAGGCTCTCGACGATGAGCTCGCTTGTTTCATAGACTTTCTTGCGCTCGTTCCAGGCCGCTTCGGGATCGAATTCAATGCCGAGCGTCGACGCGAGCATCGTCGCCGCGAGGTCTTCGGCGTAATCGCCGCTTTCACGCTCCGTCATGCCATAGCCGTGATGTTCCGATATATAGCCATAGAGCGAGGGCTCTTTCGGCCGCGCGAGCCCGATGCTGGCGGTGATCCGCCGTCCGGGCTCGTCCGTCTCGGCGCGGGCAAGCACGGTGAATGTGATTTCGCCGGGTTGAAGCGTCGCGACGCCGCTCTGCGCCGGAACGACGGCGCATCCCGCAGGCAGTATCGACGACACCGCCACCAGATTCTGCTGTTCGATATCGGCGTCGCGCAGCGCATATTCGAATGCCGTCAGTCGGTGGCGATGCACGCCGACGCCGCGCGTGAGAAAGACGCATTGCGGAATGGGAAACATCAGGTTCGCTCCGTGGCGCAAGGTAACCAAGGCCTCAACTAGGACAGGCAGATCGTTCGGCCACACGCCGCTTGGAAACTTGGTCTATGGCCTCGCGCGCCCGAACCGGCTAGCATCCTCGCACGGGCGAGCGGCTCGCGACACTTGGCGCAACCTATCTTCATGTCATGAATATTTTGCTGCTCGGCGGCTCCAACGCCGGAATGCGGGAGGGATGGGCCTTCCAATTTCAACGACAGGCGCTGGAGCACGAGGTCGAGAACCGCTTTCTCGGCGCGGTGGGCTCGCTGTATGGTTTGATGGCGCTGTTGAAGATGGAGCGCGAAGCGACGACTCGTCCAGACGTCGTCATTTTCGAATATGCCCTCAACGATATTCTGCTTTTCGCCGCCGGCTGTCTGCGCTCGAGCCTCGTCGCCGATACGCTGGAAGCGATCGCCGCCTGCTGCGCCCGGCGTGGAATACGCCTTCTGTTTCTTTGTCTCGACCCACGGCCCGCGGCGTCGAAAGCGCTGCGTGATGCACGCCGGCGCGGCCACCGGCTCTATGGCGCGGCGGCGCGGCGCTATGCGGCGCCCATCATCTGGCTGGACGATGTTTTTTCCGACGGCCCGACGAGCGCGCATTATCAGGATGAGAATCACCTCACGGTCGAGGCTTCCGCGGCGGTAGCCGCCGCGGTGCTGAAAAGAATCGGCGACGCGCGGGTTCCGTCGGCGCGCACTGCAGAAATTCGCTTCGATTATGTCAACGCGACGCAGGCGCGGCTTAGCGGCGCATGCGAGATTCGCTCCATAGAATCGAAGGTCTTCAACGGCGCATTTATCCGCATCAAGCGAGGCGGCGCGTGCTATTGGCGCGGAAGCGGACGCCTCGTCGCGCTGATGCTGCGCTCCGACGAAACCAGCGGCGAATATCTCCTCCTCGCGCCGCGACAACGCGCCTACCGCAAAAATCCCTGCTCCAAGATGCAGGAGATCGTCCCCAAACTCGTGCTGCTGCATTATGTGACGCGCGTGATCGATACGAACGTCGGGGTCGCCGTCGGGATGCCTCACGACGAAGCGGCGCTGCGGCGGGCGCCGGAGGATGCGACGCTCCTCTCCGTTCCGCCGACGGCGCATTTTTCGGACCAGACTGTCGATATTCACGCGGTGATCTTCTGGCGCCCGCGATCCATCGTGAAGCGTCTGCAAGCGCTCTTGTTGTCGTCGCTCGTCGCGCGAACGCCGCGCTGAACCACGCAAGGCAAGAACGTTACTTCTTGCAGGCTGGCGTCGGCTGCACCACGAGCTCCGTCATGTCGCCGCGCAAGACGAAGTCGCCATAGTCGAGCTTCAGCGCGCGCGAGACGCCGTTTTCATAGAGGTCGAAGGACAGCACGTAAATCGGCTGGCCGTCCTTCTTGCCGAGGTCGAAATAGGAGATCGCTACGGGCCAACGACGCATGTTGCTGAGCGCGCTCACACGCGCGGCCGTCTCGTGCGGCGCCTCCGTCGTCGGCTTGCCTATGATGGTCAAAGTGTCGAACGCCTTTTCGCCGTCCCCCGTGCCGTCGAAGACCCGCGCCTCAAGCAGATGCTCGCCGGCGACGCCCGCCTCCACGATCTTGCGCAAATGTTCGGTGGGAAAGAGCAGCGGACCGGCAAGCTCCAACCGCGCGCGTTTGGGCTTGGACAGGTCGATCGACAGCCGAGCCCCTGCGGATTTTTTCGCCTTTCCGTCGACCTCTTCAGCCCGCGCGTTGTCGACTTTGGTTTCCACCTTGAAGCGGAAATCCGCGCCATCGCCGCCCTCGAACGTCGCCGAGCGCATGTCCGAAAGCTTGGTCGCTCCTTCCGAGGGCTGCAACTCCGTAATCTGGCGAAAGTTTTGAACATAGCCTTCGCAGGCGGAGCCGGAAAAATCAAAGGCGATGCGGCCGCGCGCATGCGCCGGCGCTTTCGCGCCGTTCGATTTCAGCAGGCTTAGATCATAAACAGCGCGATGGTTCGCGAGCGGCGTCAAGGCGCGCTCGGCCAATGCCTCGTCGGCCAGCGTCGCCGCGCAGATCGCGGCGGCCAGCACGCGTATCGAAATCATTGCGCCTCTTTCTGTCGGAGGACTGCGACGCCGTTGCGTCGCATGGAGTAGGAAACTAGGGTCGGGCTTCATTGGGAGCAACGACTTTCTCTTTCGAGAGGCCTCATGACCGATTCGTCCGACACCCCGCCCGCGCGGCTGAAAGCGCTGGGACTGACGCTGCCCGCCGCAGCCGCGCCGGTCGCCAATTATGTTCCTTTTGTACGCACGGGCGCTCTGCTGTTCATATCGGGACAGCTGCCGCTCGGCGCCAATGGGGTCGATCCGGCGCATCAAGGCAAGCTCGGTGCCGGCGTTTCGCTCGAGGCAGGGCAATTGGCGGCGCGTCAGGCGGCGCTCAATCTGCTCGCGCAAGCCAACGCCGCGGTTGGCGATCTCGCAAAGCTGCGCGCCGTCAGGCTTGGCGGCTACGTCAATAGCGCGCCCGATTTCGCGTCGCTGCCGCAAGTCGTCAATGGCGCTTCCGATCTCATCGCCGCCGTGTTGGGCGAGAACGGCAAACATGCGCGCTTCGCCGTCGGCGTCGCTCAACTGCCGCTCGACGCCGCCGTCGAAGTCGAAGGAATTTTTGAGATTCTTCCGTGAACGGGCAGGATTTTTCGTGGCTGACGGCGCGCCCGATCGCGCATCGCGGCCTGCATGCGCCCTCGCACGGCGTGATTGAAAACACGATTTCAGCTGCCCGCGCGGCGATCGCCGCGGGCTTTAGCGTCGAATGCGACGTGCAGCTCGCCGCGGATGGCGAGCTGGTCGTTTTTCACGATGAGACGCTGGAACGCCTGACCGACGACGCCGGGTCTGTCGCGATGCGCAGCGCGAAGGCGCTGAAGCGTCTGAAGCTGCGCGGCGGCGACGACGCGATTCCGGGATTTTCCGAGTTTCTCGCTGTGATTGGCGGGCGAACGCCGATCGTCGTAGAGATCAAAAGCGCGTTCGATGGCGACACCGCCGTGGCGCAGCGCACGGCGCAGGCGCTGGCGCATTACGACGGGCCCGTCGCCATCGAAAGTTTCGATCCCGATCAGATCGCCTTTCTCCGCGCGCGCGCCGCCGCGCTCGGGATAGCGCAGCGGCCGCTCGGCGTCATCGGCGAGGCGCATTACGACGAAGCCGATTGGCCGCAACTGTCGCCCGCGCAACGCGCCGAACTCACCCACTTCCTGCACTACAAGCGCACGCTGCCGGATTTCCTGTCCTGGCGCGTGCGCGATCTCCCGCATGCGATTCCCGTGCTGCTGCGCGACGCGCTCAAGATTCCGGTGACGGCGTGGACCGTGCGCTCGCCAGAAATGGCGGCGCGGGCGCGAGAATGGACCGATCAGATCGTATTCGAGGGCTTTAAGCCGTAACGGCCAGCAGGACGCGAGACAAATCGCGCCGCGCGTCTCTCTTCGAACCGCAGCAAGGCGGCGTGACTCGCCGCATGCGCGCTAGGCTGCGGGAACGAGCCCGTTGACCGGGGTCAGTCCGCGCATTTCCTTCAGCTCAACGCGGATGTTGTAGTCGCTTGCAGCCTTTATGAAATCCTGGATCGTTTCCATAATATCCTGATCGATAAAGCCGGCGCGCGTGCCGTCGATCACGAGGTAGCTGTTCTCCTCGATGTCTTCAAGGTAGCTGCGCAGATGCGCCTTGTTGAGGAACGATACGTCCTTTTGCAGCCGCAGCAGGTAGTTCTGTCCGTCGCGCGTCAGCGTGAAGGCGGAGCGATAGTTCGTGCGCAACACGAAAAAGAGGCCCACGGCCATGCCGATCGCCATTCCCTTGAGCAGATCCGTCGCCAGAATAGCGCCGACCGTCACCGCGAAGGGCGCGAATTGGTTGAATCCCTTCTCATATTGCTGGACGAAGAGCTTCGGCTTGGCGAGCTTGTAGCCGGTCAGAAGCAGCACCGCGGCAAGACAGGCGAGCGGGATCGTATTCAACAGACTCGACAGGAACATCGCGCTCAGCAGCAGCAACAGGCCGTGGACGAAGGACGCCGTCTTGGTGTGCGCGCCGGCGTCGATATTGGCGGAACTGCGCACGATCACCGCGGTGATCGGCAGGCCGCCCACCATGCCGCTGATAAAATTGCCGACGCCCTGGGCCTTGAGTTCCTGGTTGGTTGGCGCGATGCGTTTGAGCGGGTCGAGCTTATCCACCGCCTCGAGACTGAGCAGCGTTTCAAGGCTTCCAACCAGCGCCAAAGTCGCCGCCGTCACATGGATCTGGAGGTCCCCCAGCCGGGTCAGGTCTGGGAAATTGAACTCCCGCGCGAAATCCAGAGGCCCGAAGATCGCTGGAACGTTGACGAGATGCTGCGAGGCGATCGCCAAAGAGGGAAACAGCGTCTGCGCCACGGCGTTGTAGACGACGCCGAAGATGACCGCCACCAGTGGACCCGGGGTCAGCGAAAGGAAGCGGTGCTTCTTGATGTGTTGCGTGTCCCAAAGGATCATGATCGCCAGCGAGACCACGCTGACGATCACCGCGCCCGTCGAAAAGGAGCGAAACGCGTCCCAGAGGAATGAGATATGCGTGTGGCTATCGTCCTCGAGGAACGACAAATCAGTCTCCGCATCGGCGTCGTAGCCGATGGCGTGCGGCAGCTGCTTCATGATCAAGATCAGACCGATCGCCGTGAGCATGCCCTTGATGACGGCCGAGGGAAAAAACGCGCCGATGACGCCCGCCCGCAGAAAGCCCATCGCCAATTGCATCAGGCCCGACAGCGCCACGGCAAGCAGCATGGCGTCGAAGCCGAGCGTCTCGATCGCGCTGGCGATAATGACGGTGAGGCCCGCCGCCGGACCGGAGACGCTCAACTGCGAGCCGCTGAGCACCGAGACGACAAGCCCGCCAAGGATGCCCGCGATAATTCCGGAGAACGGCGGCGCGCCCGAAGCAACCGCAATGCCAAGGCAGAGCGGCACCGCGACGAGAAACACCACGACGCCCGCCCGAACATCACGATCGAGATAGCGGAAGTAATAGTCGAGATGCCTCATTAACACGCCTCAGTTCTCCCCTTAAATGCCTGCAGTCGCGCCGCGGGTTAGAAATCCTCGCCGCCATGTTGCTGATAAATCACGTCGACGTCGCTGCCGGGCGGCAGCGTGATCAGCTGGTGCAGAATTCCATCGTCGAGCCCGAACACCCAGCCGTGCAGGAATGGTCGGTGATCCTCTTTCCAGGCGGATTGCACAATCGAAAATTGTGACAAACGCATTACCTGCTCGATCACATTGAGTTCGACAAGCCGATTGGCTCTCTCGGACTGAGAGTTCAGCGCGTCGATCTCGTCTCTATGCATACGATAGGTGTCTTTAATGTGCATGAGCCATTTATTGAGCAGCGCCAGCTCGGGCCGCTGCCGATCGAGGGCAGCGCGGACGCCGCCGCAGTTGTAATGGCCGCAGACGATAATGTGCGGAACCTTAAGCACCTGCACGGCGTATTGGATGACGCTCAGGCAGTTGAAGTCCGTGGCGATCACCTGATTGGCGATGTTGCGGTGCGCGAAAATGGCGCCCGGAAGCGCGTTGACGATGATGTCCGCGGGCACGCGGCTGTCGGAGCAGCCAATCCACAAGAATTCGGGCCTCTGATCGGCCGCGAGCCGATCGAAATAGCCGGGGTCGCGCTCCCGGACTTCTTCGGCCCAGGCCTTGTTCTCGAGCAACAGTTTTTCGAAGGATTTCATGACGCCCGTTTTCTTTCTGCCGTCACCTCAAAAGCGGTCTGGCTGCGACAACGCTGTGACAGCGACGGCCGCTTGAACAGGAGCGCGGACTAAAGCGATCAATCATCGGCATCGAGCGCTCTCGCTCAAGCAAGCACGAGTCTACGGAGGTCTCGTCGTCGCGACAAGTCCGCCGGGAAGGAAGCTCCTCGCTTCGGGCGCCTACTTTTGTTGGACCGCGCACAATTCTCCCCACACCTGCGGCAAGGCGCCGATAATGTCATCAGCGATCAACCCGGGGCCGAAAATCTCCGCCGCGCGCGCATGCATCCATGCGGCGCAGGACGCAGCGAGAAATCCGTCCATGCGCTGCGCCAGCAAGCCCGCGACGACGCCCGTCAAGACGTCGCCCGAGCCGGCGGTGGCGAGCCAGGGCGTGGCGAAAGGAAGGATCGAGGCGCGGCCGTCGGGCGCCGCGACCACCGTATCGGCCCCCTTGAACAGCACGATCGCGCCGCTGGCGCGCGCCGCCGCGCGCGCTTTGTCGAGTTTCGAGGCGCAGGAGCCGCCGCTTTCGCAAGCGGCGAAGAGGCGCGCGAATTCGCCGGCGTGCGGGGTCATCACCACCGGGCCCGGCGCCGCCCGCGTCGCGCGCCACAGCCGATCTGGATCGTCGGCGAAGCTCGAGAGCGCATCCGCATCGAGCACCGCGGCGCGGCGATAGGCCTGCGGCGCAAGCGCGGTTTCGACTTGCGCGCAGCTTTCCTCGCTAACGCCCAGCCCAGGACCGAGCGCAACCGCGTTCTTGCGCTCGTCGGCCAGGACCTTGGCGAGCCCTTGCGCGCCGTCCGAGGGCCGAACCATGACCGACGTCAGCGCGCTGGCGTTGACCGCGAGCGCTTCCGTCGGGCTGGCGAGCGTCACCAGGCCGGCGCCGGCGCGCAGCGCCGCAGCCGCCGAAAGCCGGGCGGCGCCTGTAAAGGAGGCGCCGCCGGAGACGACCAGCGCATGGCCCCGCGAATATTTGTGGCCCTCGATCTGCGGCAGGGGCACGGCGTCGCGCCAGAGCTGCGGCATATTGACGAATGTCGCCACTTGCAGCGAATCGAGCGCGGAAGGGCGAATGCCGATATGCGCGCAGCTGAGCTGGCCGCAGTGCAGACGGCCCGGCAACAGCAGATGTCCGGTCTTCACCCGAAAAAATGTGACGGTCGCGTCCGCCTCGATCGCTGCGCCGCGCACCGAGCCGGTGGTGCCGTCGACCCCGCTGGGAATGTCGACGGAAACGACGTTCTGGCCGCTTTCGCGACGCCAGCGGTTCAGGCGGCGAACGAGTTCGCACGCATTTGGGTCGAGGTCGCGCGCAAGTCCCGTTCCGAACAGCGCGTCAATGACCAGATCGATGCCGTCGAAGCTGCACTCAAGCGCCGAGCTAACCGGACAGGGCCAGCTCGCGGCCGCCCGGGCGGCGTCGCCGCGCAATTGGTCGAGCGGCGTGAGAGAGGCGACGCGGACCTTGTAGCGCATCGCGCGCAGCAGCCGCGCCGCGACAAAGCCGTCGCCGCCATTGTTGCCGGGACCGCATAGCACCAGCACCCGGCGTCCGCTGGTGCGCTGCAGGATTTGGCTCGTCGCCCGCGTGATCGCGACGGCCGCGCTCTCCATCAGACTCATCGCCGGCACGCCGCTCTCGATCGTCAAGCGATCGGCGCGAGCCATTTGATCCGTCGTCAGGATTTCGAGCGGGAACGGGGAAGGCATGGCGCGATGGTGACCGAAGGCGCTCGCCCGCGCAATGGGGGCCGCGCACAAGATGAACGCGACGCGCGTCAATGCGGCGCCGCATTCCACCGCGTCTCGGTTTCGGCTATGTCAGCAAGATGTTGTCCGCCGTGCTGATCGCCTTTGACTCGCCCGCGGCGCCATTGCGCCGCGAGGCTGTGGCGCGCGGCCTCGCCTCGCTCGTCGACTCATGCGTGCAGGGACTGATTGGGGACGCGGTGATCGTCGCGGCGCCGGGGCGCGGCCTGGAAGGGATCGCCGATGAAGCCGGCTGCGCGCTGGTCGAAGCGCCGCGGATCGCCGACGGCGTGAAGCAGGCGCTGAACGCGGCCCGGCGCGACCATATCCTGCTGCTGCTCGCCGGAGTCGCCGTCGAGCGCGGCTTCGCCGAAGAGGCGCATGATTTTTTCGCTTATGGCGACGGCAGCCAGGCGCGCTGTCTTCGCCTGGCCCCCGATTCCCTGATCACCCGCCTCGTCCCCGGCATGGCGCGTCCCGTCGGACTGATCGCGCCCAAGCGCGCGCTCATCCCGCTCGCAGGCCAGAGTTTCGCGCGACTTCACCGGAAATTGCGCGGCGCCGATCTGACCACCCGCGCCCGCCGCGTCGCCTAGCCTGACTAATTGAAGGTGTTGCAGGCGTCGATGCTGCCCGTGCGCAGCCCCTTAAGAAGCCATTGCGTGCGCTGCGCGGCGGAGCCATGCGTGAAACTGTCCGGCACCACATAGCCGCGGGTCGCTCTTTGTTGGCGATCGTCGCCGATCGCCTGCGCCGAAGCCACCGCCTGCTCGATGTCGCCTTCCTCGAGGAAAGGCTGCCGCTTATTGGCGTTGTTGGCCCACACGCCGGCGAGACAATCCGCCATCAGCTCGGCCCGCACCGACAGCGCATTGGCTTCCGAGCGGCTGCCGGCCATCTGCTGCGCACGCTGCACCTTCGGCAGCAGGCCCATCAGATTCTGGATGTGGTGGCCCATTTCGTGGGAGATCACATAGGCATAGGCGAAATCCCCGCCGCCGCCGAACCGCTGCCGCATGTCGCGGAAGAAGGAGGTGTCGAGATAAATGCGCTGGTCGAGAGGGCAATAAAACGGCCCCATCGCCGACTGCGCCGCGCCGCAGCGCGACTGGGTGTAGCCATTAAAGAGAACCAGCCGCGGCGGCTGGAAGCGCACGCCCTTCTGCTCGGGAAGCACCTGCGACCAGACCTGCTCGTTGGAGCCAACCACCTTGGCGACGAAGCGGCCTGTTTGATCGGACGGGGACGCGCTCTCCCGCCGAACTTCCTGCTGCGGAAGCGAAGCGCCGCGGTCCTGGCGCATGCTGTTGATCACCTGCGCGCCGCCGATGAGGATCGCAGGGTTGATCCCGAGCGCCCAGCCGATGAGCCCGAGGATCATCATCGTCCCGAGGCCTATGCCTCCGGCGCCCATGCGAGGGCCTCCCCGCATCGGCCCATCGCCGCGGCGATCCTCGATATTTTGAGACGACTGGAGATCTTCCCACTTCATATTCGCGCTCCAACCCCGCGCCCCGGAGGCGCTGCATTACTGCTATTTAGGCGAGGCCGGCGGCTCTGGGTAGAGCGGCCAGCTGACCAGATCACGCTGGACAAGCGAACCGAATTGCTAGCGATGATTTAAATGTTAAGTTTAAAGCATTGCTGTTAAAATCCGCTGTCACAATTTTCCGAACCTCCATTTTTTACTTAGGAGCCAAAAAATGGACAAATACTCGAAGGCCATCCTCACCGTAATCGCGGCGCAACTTTTTGTTTTAATTTTCCAAAATTTCGGCGTGGGAAAAGCTACCGCGGAACAGCCAAGACTCCAAAAAATTCAGATTTGCGGATATTCGTCTTCTTCAGACCAACAATATAACCTGGGCCAAAACTGTGTAGACGTAATTAACGGCCAACTAAGGGTCGGCAATCAGCGCTTGTAAGCGGGGCACAAAGACGCATTTCACCGGCAGTCGGCCTCAAGCTTCACCCCATTCCCTTGGCCACTCTTCCCGGAGTCGGCCCCCAAGCCGCACCGGCGCGATCATGGCCGCCAGACCGTCCTCGCCGATCTCGGCCGCCACGGCGCAAAAGGTCGCTTCCCCGGCCGCGGGCTCGTAGCGCGCCCCGGGCGTCTTGCGCAGGAAGCGGCGCAGCGGCTCCTCCTTGTCCATCCCGACGACGGAGTCATAGTCCCCCGTCATCCCGGCGTCGGTTTGATAGGCCGTGCCGCCGGGCAGGATCTGCGCGTCAGCCGTCGGCGTATGGGTGTGCGAGCCGACCACGACGGACGCGCGGCCGTCGACAAAATGCGCCATCGCCATTTTCTCGCTCGACGCCTCGGCGTGCATGTCGATGACGATGGCGTCGCAGCCGACGCCGAGCGGACAGGCGCCAAGCTCGCGCTCGATCGCCGCGAAGGGATCGTCGAGCGCCTCCATAAACACCCGGCCGATCGGATTGACGACGAGCACCTGCTGGCCGCGCGCCGCCGCATAGAGGCCGGCGCCGCGCCCCGGCGTTCCCGCCGGATAATTCACCGGGCGCAGCAGCCGCGGCTGGCGCTCGATGAAGACAAGCGCCTCGCGCTGATCGAAGGCGTGATTGCCGAGCGTGACGCAGTCAATGCCCAGGCCGAGCATTTCGTCGCAGATCGCCTCGGTAATGCCGAAGCCGCCGGCGGCGTTCTCGCCATTGGCGACGATGAAGTCGAGCGCCCATTTTTCGCGCAGCCGCGGCACGAACCGCGACAACGCCGCGCGGCCCGATCGGCCCAGGACGTCGCCGATGAACAGCAAGCGGAGCGGCGGGGAGCAAGACATGGGCCGTCATAGCCCGCGCCACCAGCAAGCGCAAAGCGCAACGCAGGTTGCGCGACGACGCGGCCTTTCATAACTGGAGACGGCTGATGTAACATCCCTTTCCACAGCGAGTTCCGCCAAACATGCACGCCGCCGCCGAACGCCCCGCCGTCCTGACGCCAAACGACGCGCCGGAACGGCCTTACGTCGTTTTCGAGGACGGGCGGGATAATGGCGGCGCGCTGCTGTTTAACGAGCCGGAAGAAATCATCGTCGCGCGCAGGGTCGAGGACGTCGCGCCCGCTTTTGCGCGCATGGAGGCGGCCACCGAGCGCGGCCTCTATCTCGCTGGCTACGCCGGCTATGAACTCGGCTATGCGCTGGAGCCGAAGTTTTCGGCGCGACCGACGCCCATGACGCGCACGCCTTTGCTCCTTTTCGGCGCTTTTCGCGCGCCCCGGCCGTGGACGCTGCCGCCGGCCGACAGCGCGCCGCCCGAGATTTCGCTTACGCCAGCCTGGACGCAGCAAGAATACGCCGAGCGCTTCAACATTTGCCGCGACTATATTTTCGCCGGCGACGTCTATCAGATCAATCTCACCTTTCCGCTCTACGGGCGCTACGAGGGCGACCCGCTCGCGCTCTATCGGCGCTTGCGCCGGCGCCAGCCGGTGGCCTATGGCGGCGTTGTCGCGCTCGGCGAGGAAACTGTCGTCTCGCTGTCGCCGGAAGTGTTTTTCGAGGCGCATGGCCGCGCCATCCGCGCGCGGCCGATGAAGGGCACGGCGCAGCGCGGCGCGATGCCGACCGAAGACATGGCGCGCGCGCAATATCTCGTCGAAGACGAAAAGTCGCGCGCCGAAAATCTGATGATCGTCGATCTGCTTCGCAACGATCTGTCACGCCTCGCCACCGTCGGCACCGTCAAGGTCACCGACCTCTTCACCATCCAGACCTATCCGACATTGCATCAGATGACGTCGGGCATCGAAGCGCGGCTGCGCGACGACGTGACGCTAAAGGAGCTGTTTACCGGCCTGTTCCCCTGCGGCTCGGTGACCGGCGCCCCGAAGATCCGGGCGATGGAGGTGATTCGCGATCTCGAATGCGCCGCGCGCGGCGTCTATTGCGGCGCGCTCGGCGTCATCGCGCCCGACGGCGACATTCGTTTCAATGTGGCGATCCGCACGCTGACCATTTTTCCGGAGGGCGACCTCGTCTGCAACGTCGGCTCCGCCATTGTCGCCGACTCCCGCGCGCGCGAAGAGTATGAGGAATGTCTGATCAAAGCGCGCTTTCTGACGGGCGCGAGAATGACTTCGGGCTGATCGAAACGCTGCTCTGGACGCGCGACGCGGGCTTCCGTCTCTTGCCTGAACATCTCGCGCGGCTTGCGGCGTCGAGCGCCGCGCTCGGCTTCGCCTATGACGAGGCCCGAGTCCGCGACGCGCTGAACGCCGCCGTGGCGCATGCCGCCAGCGATCGCCTGCGGGCGCGGCTGGTCCTTGCGCGCGACGGCGCGATCGAAACCAGCGTCACGCCGATCGCGCCGGTTCCGCCCGAGACCGTCTGGCGCGTCGCCCTCGCCAGGGAGCGCTTTTCCTCGGCCGATCCCTTGTTGCGGCATAAGACGACTCGCCGCGACCTCTACGAAGACGCGCTCACTGATGCGGCGCAGCGTTGCGGGGCCGATGAAGTTCTCTTTCAGAACGAGCGCGACGAGCTGTGCGAAGCGGCGCGCTGCAATCTCTTTTTGCCTCAAGGCGAAATTTTGCTGACCCCGCCGCTCGCCTGCGGGCTGCTGCCGGGAACGCTGCGCGCCGCGCTGATTGCGCAAGGACGCGCCCGCGAGTCGATCCTGCGCCGTGAAGATATCTCGCGGTCCGAGTTTTTTCTCGGCAATTCGGTGCGCGGGCTGGTTCGCGCACGGCTTGTCGGGTGACGCTCGGCGCAACCGTCACTCGACAGATCTGATGGCCTAGGAGGGATTGTGGCCGCGATTAGTTTGGTTGCATATCCTGCTCGAATGAAAGCCTCTTCTGATTCGGTCAGACCGCCCAAGAGGCGTACTGGCTCCTCGTTGCTGGCGCGCGTCAGCACGTGGTTCGTTGTCAACGTCGTCGTGCTTATTGCCGTGATTGTGCTGCACTTCGCCCTTGATCTTCCATCGATCAAGTGGTGGCCAGACGTGTTTGCGATGACAACAAGTTTGCTCGCTGGCGGCTTGGTATCATTCTTGATGTACTACCTTGTGGTCTACCTACCCGAGGCGCGGAGGAAATCAATCCTCAAAGCAAATCTCCAAAAGATATATAAAAACATCAAGATCGATATCCTATGGGCGGTCGTTCAGTCGAGCATAAAGGGCGGGCGACGTGATCTAAGCCCGACCTCCGAATTTGTGGAGAGCTTGACTTCGCCTGCCGCCTTCAAGGAAGCCTTTGAGGATGGAAGGGAGAGCGACGAAGGGTTCTATGCCTTCGAGAATCAGATGAGTGACGAGACGCCGGAGTTCCGGCAAATCGTCCAGCGGTTGATGATGTTGTCGAAGCAGATCGAATTTGTATTGCATAACTACAGCATCGAGGATCAGGAGGTCTTCGATTTTTTCAAGCGGCTCGAACTGCTGCTGATGAGCCTGCAGGCTAATGGAGCAGGTTACGACGAATCCAAACCGCTCTGTCGCTTCATCTGGGAGATATACGCTGGGTGGAATAGGATCGAAGGGGATATTGGTTACGATCCCATCCAGGATATGATCAGCGATTTGTAATACTCTGCAGCATCAGGCACACCGCCTGAACGCTTCGGGTCATGAGCCGCGCCTTGTTACTCTAGGCAGTTAGCCAGCCAGCTTCTCGCAGCTCAGCACGAATCGTGTCCGCGACGGCGGCTTCATCGATAAGAGCATCGATCAGCTTGCATCGGTCCGGTTCCGCACGTGCGAGTTGGCGGCCTGCGCGCGGAATGGGATATGGACGAAGGTCAACGTTCTGCTCTACGGAGGCGAGAACCACGACACTCTGGCCGAAACCCAAGCTTGGCTAGATCGACATGCCCATGTGATCAAGGGCGTCTCAGTAGCGCCGGTGGTCGTCTTCGGTCCGCCGAGCCAAGCGGCGCCTCTCCTACGCGAACTCGCCCAACTTGGTGCTTCGCCCGTGGACCCCGATAGTGCGGCTGTCACGGGTGTAACTCAGGTAAATCTCAGTTCGGAGATCGATGCGCCGAAGGCGGAGCGTTTGAGCCTAGAACTCTCCCATCGCTATATGAATGCGGACGATTATTTCGACTTGAAAGCGTTCAGCTACTATCCGCGAGACTACTCTCGCCTCGATTTTGATCGAGATCTCGCCGCATCGGATCTGGCGCGGCTCCCCTTCCGACATGATGATCCATCATCCAAATTCGCCGGGCTCACTACAGCCCCTAGGTCTGCCCCGGCTTCAGGCGATAGAAGACGTGCCTGCCGATGACGTTCATCTTCCTGAGCGCGCGCGCCCAGCGCGGATGCACGTAATTGGCGTGATAATGCGTCGAGCGGCCGACGTCGGAGATATAGGTTCGCCCGACCATGACTTCCTTGGCGACGCGCACCGCCCGCTCCCAGGACTCGCCCTCGGTGATGCGGAGCGACTTGCCTTCGCAGGCGAAGGAGAACTGGCACCGCCGATAGTGGTGGCGGTTTTGATAGACGACGCCGCAGACGCTTGACGGATAGAGACCGCTCTGGACGCGGTTGAGCACGACCTGCGCGACGGCGGCCTGCCCCGCCTCGGGCTCGCTGCGGGCTTCGAAATAGACCGCTTCCGCCAGGCAGCGGGCCTCGCGGCCGAGTTTTTCCGGATCGATCGAAGCCGCGTAATCCGGCCGCGCGGTCTCGTCCGCGCCCGGCGTCGACAGCGCCAGCGTCGCGCCGGGGAAGGACGACACTTCGATCGGCACGGCGTCCGGCTGCGCCGGCGTCGACGATCCCAGCGCGACGGCGCGCGGGGTCTGCGGGGAGGCGCCGTGCAGCGCGCGCTCGGTCTGCGCCTCTCGCCCGACGTCGCGGGGCGCGTCGGCGCCCGTCGGCGTCGAGATCGACGAGCTTTGCGCCGGCGAGGCGACGGCCATGGATTTTTGTGTGATCGCCGGCTCCGGCGCGGCGTCGGCGTCCGCCGCGTCGAGGACGTCGTCGCCCGGCGTCTTGCCGCGGGGGGCGAGCGGGGTCGCCGTCCGCCGCGTCGATTTCCCCTCGATCCCAAAGGAAAGCGGCGGCGACTCGTTCAGGCTCAAGGTCGCCGGCCGCTGGCGGCGCGTCTCGAAGCCGGGCCGCATGGCGACGACCGGGTCGCCTTTGTGGCGCCGGTCAACCTGGGGAAAATGTTTCACGTCGGGCTTGAGTTCGACATGCGGCTCGCGCTCTTCGGGAATTGCGCCGATCTCTTCGGACTCCCCGACAATCAGACGCGCCTGCTGGATTTCCGCGCGGGTTTGGCCATAGAAGCCATAATCGCCCCTCGCCGCCTCGCTGAAACCGAGCGTCATCGCGCCTGGCGCGCGCGCCGCGAGGGGAGAGGTTTGCCAGTCCGCGACGGGGTCCTGCCCGGCGGCCGCGGTGAAGGAGACCAGCAGGCCGACGCCAAGCGCCCAGGGCGCCGTGACGCTGAATGCCCAAGGCGCGACTCCTGTGCGCGCAATACGCGTTCTCGACTGACGACGCATAGACTGATCCATGTGCGACGGCGCGACTCGCGAGGCGCCGCAGCTTATGCCGCTTCGCCCGGGATGCGATCCTTGGTAAAATCTTATCGTTCATTAGCCTTGCGGAACCGTTTCCGGCGCTTCGCGGCCGTCGTGCCATAATGACGCAGCGGCGCGGTCATTCGCCGATCAGGTGAAGCGCAATCTCGCGCCGATGCGGTCGTCGTCGATGCTCGAAAAGAAAAACGCCCTGCCAGACGCCGAGCGCCAATGCGCCGCCGATCAAGGGAATCGAGAGCTGCGTCTGCGTCAGCGCGACGCGAATATGCGCCGGCATGTCGTCGGCGCCTTCCGTATCATGGGCGTAATCCGCGCCTTCCGGCGCAAGCCGCGCGAAAACGGCTTCAAGATCGCGCAGCACGGTCGGGTCGGCGTTTTCCTGAATGAGCAAAGAGGCGGACGTGTGCCGACAGAAGACCGTCAGCAGCCCCTCCCTCATCCGCATGGGGCGCGCAAAGTCGCGGAGAGTCTCCGTGAACTCGTAGAATCCACGCCCTGAGGTCTCGATCCTCAATATCCGGCTCGATTGTCGCATCATCTGAATGTGCGAAAGCGCATGGGAAAGTCCAGCGCCCCACGGTTTTTGACCGCTTGTCTTGGTTGCGCGCAAAGGTTAAGCGGCGCGTAAGGATGGAGCTGAAATGTCCGAACTGATCGATATGCTGACGAGCTGGGCCGCGTCGGACGCCGGAAAGACGGTCGGCGCGGCGGCGCTAACGGCGCTTGCCTGGGCGGAAGCGTCGACGGTCGTCGGGGCCGCATACATGAAGCGGATGATTCCGCTGCGCATTACGGCGATGCTCGGCAATGTGCTCGGCGTGACCTTGGGGCTTATCATCGCCAGCCCGCCGACCATCGCCAAACATGCGATCAACCTGCCGCTCAATTTCACCCGCATGCGCGAAATGCGCCGGCTGATCGCCAGCGTGCGCGAAGCCAATGACACCGACCTCAACCTCGAATGGCTGAAGCCTTTCATGCATCCGCGCACGCTGCGACGCGGGGAAGCGGTCTTCATGAAGGGCGACGAAGCCGACGAAGCCTTCGTCGTGGTCGAAGGACGGGTCGAAATCGTCGAGCGCGGCGCAATTCTCGCGCCGGGCGCCATCTTCGGCGAAATGGCGCTCTTCACGGCGCATGGCACGCGCACCGCGACGGCGCGCTGCTTGAGCGACGTCAGTCTGCTCGTCATCACCTATGAGCAGTTCGAGCAGCTCTATTTTCAAAACCCCGAGTTCGGCCTTTATCTCGTGCGGCTGATCGTGCGCCGCTTCGAGATGAACCATCGCGACGAGGAGCTGGAGAGCACGTGAGGGAACCGACGGTCGCGGCGGGGATATGGCGCACGATGAGGCGGATGGCCGGGACAAGCCCGGCCATGACGGCGTAAGGGCGGCTCTCGCAGAGGGCTAGCCCCATTTTATCTCTAAGCCGCTCTTCAGGCGTTCACGCCGTGCTGGAATGTTTTTCGCCGAGCGCCGCCTGCGCCGCCGCCAGCCGCGCGATCGGCACGCGGAACGGCGAACAGGAAACATAATCGAAACCGATCTTGTCGAAGAAGGCGACGGAAGCGGGATCGCCGCCATGCTCGCCGCAGACCCCGAGCGTAATCATCGGATTCGCCGCGCGGGCGCGCTGGCAGCCGAGCGCCACCAGCTCGCCGACGCCGTCCTGATCGATCGTCACGAACGGGTCGGCCGGCAGCAGCCCCTTCTCGATATAGGCGTTGAGGAAGGAGCCGGAATCATCGCGCGAAATGCCGAGCGTCGTTTGCGTCAGATCATTGGTGCCGAAGGAGAAGAAATCCGCCGACGGCGCGATGTCGCCGGCGCGCAGCGCGGCGCGCGGCAGTTCGATCATCGTGCCGACATGGTAGCTCGGCCGGATGCCGGTCTCATCCTCGACGAGCTTCGCCATTTCGGCGACGCGCGCCTTGACGAGATCGAGCTCGGCGCGGGCGAAAACCAGCGGCGCCATGATCTCGATGTCGACGGGCTCGCCCGTGGACAGGCTCGCTTCGATCGCCGCCTCGAAAATCGCCCGCGCCTGCATGTCGACGATCTCCGGGAAAATCACCGCGAGCCGCACGCCGCGAAAGCCGAGCATCGGATTGAACTCGGAGAGTTGCGCGGCGCGCCGGCGCAGCTTCACCGGGTCGGCGCCCATGGCCCGCGCGACGGCGGCGATCTCGGAATCCGAATGCGGCAGAAATTCATGCAGCGGCGGATCGAGCAGGCGGATGGTGACCGGCAGGCCCGACATGATTTCGAAAAGCTGCTTGAAGTCCTCGCGCTGCATCGGCAGCAGCTTCGCCAGCGCGAGGCGGCGCCCTTGCGCGTCGTCGGCGAGAATCATTTCGCGCACCGCGACGATGCGCTCGCCTTCAAAAAACATATGTTCGGTGCGCGCGAGACCGATGCCTTCGGCGCCGAAACGGCGCGCGGCGCGCGCGTCCGACGGGGTCTCGGCATTGGCGCGAATCTTTAAGCGCCGCTTCTGGTCCGCCCAGGACATCAGCACGGCGAATTCGCCGGTAAGCTCCGGCCGCTGCATCTTCACCTCGCCGGCGATGACCTGCCCGGCGGAGCCGTCGATGGTGATGCGCTCGCCCTTGCCGAAGCGCTTTCCCCCGACGGTGAAGCTCTGATCCTCATAATCGATGCGCAGCGCGCCGACGCCGCTGACGCAGGGCTTGCCCATGCCGCGCGCGACGACGGCGGCGTGCGAGGTCATGCCGCCGCGCGCGGTGAGAATGCCTTCGGCCCCGTGCATCCCGCTAATGTCTTCGGGACTCGTCTCGATGCGCACCAGGATGATCTTGCGGCCACTCGAGGCGAGCTTGGCGGCTTCTTCCGGGTCGAAGACGATTTCGCCGACGGCGGCGCCCGGCGAGGCGGGCAGTCCGGTGGCGAGGATATGGCGCTTGGCCGCCGGATCGATCGTTGGATGCAGCAATTGTTCGAGCGACTGCGGTTCGACCCGCGCGATCGCCTCATCCTTGCCGATCAGGCCCTCGCGCGCCATGTCGACGGCGAGTTTGAGCGCCGCGCGCGCGGTGCGCTTGCCGATGCGCGTCTGCAGCATCCATAATTTGCCGCGCTCGACCGTGAACTCCATGTCCTGCATGTCGCGGAAATGGCGTTCCAGCTTGTCGGCATATCCTTTGAATTCCGCGAAGATGGCCGGCATCGCCGCTTCGAGCGACACTTTTTCGAAGCCCGACGACGCGTGACTGGCGGCCTGAGCGATGGGTTGCGGCGTGCGTATGCCGGCGACGACGTCTTCGCCCTGCGCGTTGATGAGATATTCGCCATAGAGCTCGCGCACGCCGGTCGAAGGATTGCGGGTGAAGGCGACGCCGGTCGCGGAGTGCGCGCCCATATTGCCAAACACCATCGCCTGAATGTTGACCGCGGTCCCCCAACTTTCGGGAATGTTATGCAGGCTGCGATAGACGATGGCGCGATTGTTCATCCACGAGGAAAACACCGCCTTGATCGCGCCCCACAATTGCTCGCGCGGATCCTGCGGAAAGGTCGCGCCTGCGGCCTTTTCGACGATCGCCTTATATTGCGCCGCGACCTTGCGCCAATCGTCGGCCGTCAGCTGCGTATCGAGCGCGAAGCCCTTGCTTTCCTTGATTCTCTCCAGCGCCTCCTCGAACTCGTGGTGCTCGACGCCGAGCACGACCGACGAATACATTTCGATGAACCGTCGATAGCAGTCCCAGGCGAAGCGTTCGTCGCCCGAATTGCGCGCCACCGCTTCCACCGTCTCGTCGTTGAGGCCGAGATTGAGCACCGTGTCCATCATGCCGGGCATCGAGGCGCGGCCGCCCGAACGCACGGAGACGAGCAGCGGCGCCTGACGGTCCTCGAAGGCGTGACCGGCGACGCGGCCGATTTCGGCGAGCGCTTCGTCGACCTGCCCGGGAAGATCGGCGGGAAAGGTCTTGCCGTTGGCGTAAAAATGGGCGCAGACTTCGGTGGTGATGGTGAAGCCGGGCGGAACGGGCAGTCCGAGCGCCGCCATTTCAGCGAGATTCGCCCCCTTGCCGCCCAAAAGCTCTTTCATCGACGCCGATCCTTCGGACCGTCCGGCGCTGAAACTGTAAACCCATTTGGCCATACGTATTTCGTCCGGCGAGAGAGGCGGGCGCAAAAAGCGCCGCGCTTTGGGGGTCATGGCGCTTCCGGCCGGCGCTTGAGCGGCCGCCGACGCCCGCCTGCGCGGACCATCAAGCGCGCCGGAAGTTACGCTCAAATGACGCGCCTCCACAAGTTGGCGCACGACTCCTCTCGCGCTATTTTGGCTGTCGGACGCAAGAATCGAGCACAAGAATCGAGCAGAGGTCATCTCGTGACGAAGAGCGAAGAGGATGACGCCTCGCGCCGGCTGACGCCGTTTGAGATCGGCCAGCCGCTCGATCTTCTCTCCATCGCCGAACTCGATGAACGCATCGAAAGACTGCGGCATGAGATCGCCCGGCTCGAGGCCGCCCGCGCGGCGAAGCAGGCGGCGAGCGCCGCGGCGGATGCGTTTTTCAAGAAGTAGCCTCTGCCGACGCAGGGCGCTCGGGTGAAGCGCTTCCTCATCCTGAGGAGCGTGCGCAGCACGCGTCTCGAAGGACGAGGGTGAGGAAAAAACGATGCTTCACCTGATTCCTCTGTCTGCCGGCGGCTGTCGGCTTGACAGTCGACGACGGCCCATGCCCTTTCTGCGCGCGAAAACGCCCCATCCTCCCGGGATCGCGCCCGCGCACCCGAAAGCCCGACGAGCCGGCCCTTGCATCGCTATCGTTCACATCATTGTGGAGAACCCAACGAAACGCTGGTCGGCGAAAAAATCCGCCTCTCCGGCTGGTGTCATCGCATCCGCGACCACGGCGGCGTTCTGTTCGTCGATCTGCGCGACCATTACGGCCTGACGCAATGCGTCGTCGATCCTGATTCGCCCGCCTTCGCCCAGGCGGAGAAACTGCGTTCGGAATGGGTCGTGCGGCTCGACGGCGAAGTGCGCAAGCGCCCCGCCGGCACCGAAAATCCCGACATGCCGACGGGACAGGTCGAGGTTTACGTCAGCGAGATCGAGGTTCTGGGTCCGGCCGCGGAGTTGCCCGTGCCGGTTTTCGGCGACCAGCCCTATCCGGAAGACACGCGCCTCAAATATCGCTTCATCGATCTTCGGCGCGAGAAGCTGCACCAGAACATCATGCTGCGCGGCCGCATCATCGATTCGATCCGCATGCGCATGAAGCAGGCGGGCTTCTTCGAGTTCCAGACGCCTATTCTGACGGCTTCTTCGCCAGAAGGCGCGCGCGACTTTCTCGTGCCCTCGCGCCTGCATCCAGGCAAATTCTATGCGCTGCCGCAGGCGCCGCAGCAATTCAAGCAGCTCATCATGGTCGCGGGCTTCGACCGCTATTTCCAGATCGCGCCCTGCTTTCGCGACGAAGACGCGCGCGCCGACCGCTCGCCCGGAGAATTCTACCAGCTCGACGTCGAAATGAGCTTTGTGACGCAGGACGACGTATTCGAGGCGATGGAGCCGGTGCTGCGCGGTCTGTTCGAAGAGTTCGCCAACGGAAAGAGCGTCACGCGGAAATTCCCGCGCATTGCCTTCAGCGAGGCGATGCTCAAATACGGCACGGACAAGCCGGATTTGCGCAATCCGCTGATCATCGCCGACGTGTCCGAGGAATTCGCCCGCGAGGATGTGAGCTTCAAGGCGTTCAAAGGCAAGACCGTGCGCGCTATTCCCGCGCCGGGCGCCGCCGCTCAGCCGCGAAGTTTCTTCGATAAATTGAACGACTGGGCGCGCAGCGAAGGCGCGCCGGGCCTTGGCTATGTGATCTTCGAGGAAGAAAACGGCGCGCTCGCCGGCAAAGGCCCGATCGCCAAATTCATTCCGGCGGACGCGCAGGCCGCCATCGCCGCCAAAGCCGGCGTCAAGGCGGGCGACGCGGTCTTCTTCTCGGCCGGCGAAGAGATGGCGGCGGCCAAACTCGCCGGCGCGGCGCGCATCCGTATCGGCAATGAACTCGGGCTTTCGAAGACCGATGTCTTCGAATTCTGCTGGATCGTCGATTTCCCGATGTATGATTGGAACGAGGACGAGAAGAAAATCGACTTTTCGCACAATCCCTTCTCGATGCCGCAAGGCGGCATGGAGGCGCTGGAAAATCAGGACCCGCTCACCATCCTCGCCTATCAATATGACATCGTCTGCAATGGCGTGGAGTTGTCATCGGGCGCCATCCGCAATCATCGCCCGGATGTGATGAAGAAGGCGTTCAAGATCGCCGGCTATGGCGAAGACGTGCTGATCGAGAAATTCGGCGGCATGTATCGCGCCTTCCAATATGGCGCGCCGCCGCATGGCGGCATCGCGCCGGGCGTCGACCGCATCGTGATGCTGCTCGCGGAAGAAGAAAATCTGCGCGAAGTGACGCTGTTCCCGATGAATCAGCGCGCCGAGGATCTGCTGATGGGCGCGCCGTCGGAAGCGACGATGAAGCATCTGCGCGAATTGCACATCAGGCTGAATCTGCCGCAGAAGGGCTGAACGGTCGCGAGTGCGCGCCGCTACTCGAATGAACAAGCCCGCGTTCAGGCGGAATCGGCGTCCGTCGAGTCGCGCGTCCAGGCCCTCAGCTTTCCGAGCCGCGCGAATTTCTTGGACTGGTGGCGCTCCATCCTTGTGATGACGTCCCGCAAAAAGCGAACGCCCTGCGGCAGATAGTCGCCCTTGTTGAGCATGATGCAGTCGGCGCGTTGCGCCATTGCGGCGTCGGTGGTCTCCGCCCTGCTGGCCACGCCTTCATGGACGAACTGGTCGAGGACCTGGGTCGCCCAGATGACCGGAACATGCGCGGCTTCGCACAGCCACAGGATTTCTTCCTGCATCTCGGAGAGGCGGGCGAATCCGACCTCAACCGCAAGATCGCCGCGCGCGATCATCACCGCCGTCGGATTGCGCGTCGCCGACTCGACGATGAGGCGGGGGAGATTGCGGACTGCAAGCGGCGTTTCGATCTTCAGCACGAGCGCTTGCGCCGGCTGGTCGCCGCGCCGCGCGGCGAGCTCGGCCTGCAGGAGAAGGACGTCCTCGACCCGCTGAACGAAGGAGAAGCCGACAAGATCCGCCGCGCGCGCGACCAAATCGAGGTCGGCGAGATCCTTGGGCGTGAGCGGCGGGAGCTCGAGATCGATCGAGGGGAGATTGACCCCCTTGTCAGGCTTCAGCCGCATGCCTTTCGCCCGAGCCGCGACGATGTCGATGTCCGCGCCCTCGTCGTCGACAGCGACGATCCGGCCCACGGCCTTGCCGTCATCGAAAGAGATCTCCGCGCCGGGGCGCAGTTGCGCAACGACCTGCGGAAAATTCAGCGAGAAGGCGATCGGGCCGCTGTGCTTGTCGAGATGGGCGACAAGACGCGGACGCTCTCCCGGATGCAGCCGGTATTTCTCCGGCGCGCGTACGGCCTCTACCCGCAGCTTCGGGCCCGCGATGTCCATCAGAACCCGGCAATTCCGGCCAAGGCGGCGCGAGGCGGCGCGGACATTGTCGATCATCCGGCTCCAGGCCGCGGCGTCGTCATGGGCGCAATTGATGCGGGCGCAATCCATGCCGGCGTCGATCAGGGCTAAGACGAGGCCGGCGTCCGCTGCCGCTTCGCTCGGCAGCGTCGCCATGATCCGTGTGTGGCGCGCGCTATCGCAGGCGCCGAAAATTTGGTCGCAGGCGCGGGCCAGCGCTTCTTCGCCGGCGCCCATCGCGGCGCACGCAGGATAGTCCGCGGCTTCGCCGCAGAGCCTGCGCAGGGTCGCCAGCACCGCGTCGAGGGCGGTCATGACATCGGCTTCGCTGCGGCCGAGCGAGGACAGCCCATAGGCTGAGAGCCGCAATTGCAGCGCGATCAGATCATGGCCGCGGAGCGCAAGATAATGCGCGAGATTGCGGGCCCCCGCGCCTGTCGCCCCCCAGTCGAGGAGGCGCGTCTCGCCTTGACGCGCGACAGACTCGCGCAGCGCCGCGACATCGTCGCGAATGTGGCGCAGCTCGAGCGCCGCGTCGTCGACCTTCGGATGCTCGCCGGCATCTGTCGCATGTGTCGTCATAAGCGCCATCTGCCCCGTCCAAGACGACGGATTTATTACGCGTCGGCCTGCGTCATTGCACGTGTGGACGCCCCGGCGACGGCGACGCGCCGGGGCCAGCCTTGCCACGCCCCGCGCCCTTCCCTATAAGCGCCCAGCGCCCGTGTTTCCGACACCCCTGGAGGCGAAGCGGCGCTTTTTCTTTGACTAAAGGACACCGACATGGCCGAGACCAAAACGCTCGCGGCCACGGTGCGCAGCGGGACAGGCAAGGGGGCCGCCCGCAGCGTTCGCCGTGAGGGCCGCATTCCAGCAGTATTATATGGCGGCGGCGAAGCGCCGCAGCCGCTCTCGCTGGACAAGAAGAACGTTTCCCAGCTGATCTTCGCCGGGCACTTCCTCACGACGATTTTCGAACTCGACATCGAGGGCAAGAAGGAGCGCGCGATCCCGCGCGACTATCAGCTCGACGTCGTCAAGGACACGCCGATCCATATCGATTTTCTGCGCCTGAAGCCCGGTTCGCGGCTGCGCGTGCAAGTGCCGGTGCATTTCATCAATCAGGAAGCGGCGCCTGGCCTGAAGCGCGGCGGCGCGCTCAATATCGTCTACCACACGGTGGAGATGTGGGTGCCGGCCGACAATATTCCGGAAGCCATCACCGCCGACTTGGCGGGCATGGACTTCAACGATTCGTTGCATATGTCGGCGATCCCGCTGCCGGAAGGCTGCAAGCCCACGAATCCTGACAAGGATTTCACCATCGTGAGCCTTGCGCCGCCGGCGGGCGGCGGCGTCGAAGAGGAAGCTCCCGCGGCGGCGGCGCCTGCGGCTGCTCCCGCCAAGGACGAAAAGAAGAAGTAAGCGCAAAAGCGCTTGCCGTGAAAATGGCCGGGTTCGCCCGGCCATTTTTGTGTCATACGAATTCCGCGTGATCCATTCGCTTGGACCTTGTCATTCCCGGCAGGCCGAAGGCCTGACCGGGAATCCAGAAATGCTGGGCTTGCTCTGGATTCCCGATCGCGCGCGCTGCGCGCGTCGGGAATGACAACCGAGCCGTTGGACGGATGACGTTTCAGAGGCTCACATGCGGCTCCTTGTCGGACTCGGCAACCCTGGACGCGCCTACGCCAAGAACCGGCACAACATCGGCTTCCTGGCCCTGCAGGCCATCGCCCAGCGACACGGCTTTCCTCAGGCGCGCGCGCGTTTTCAGGGTCTCGTCAGCGAAGGGACGATCGGCGGCGAGCGGGTCATGCTGCTGCAGCCACAGACCTATATGAACGAAAGCGGCCGCTCGGTCGGCGAAGCCGCGCGTTTTCATAAGATCGGACTTGACGAAATCGTCGTCATTCACGACGAACTCGATCTCGCTCCGACCAAATGCCGGATCAAGACTGGCGGCGGCGTCGCGGGCCATAACGGCCTGCGGTCGATCACCGCCCATATCGGCAACGACTATAAGCGGCTGCGGCTCGGCATCGGCCATCCTGGCGATAAGGCGCTGGTCCATGCCTATGTGCTCAGCGATTTCGCCAAGAGCGAAGAGCCCTGGGTCGAGGCGCTCTGCGACGCCATCGCCGAGAACGCCGCGCTGCTCGTCAAAGGGGATGACGCCGGAATGCAGAACCGGCTGCATCTCGCCATGGACGCGAAGGGCTTTGGCGCGGTGAAACGCGTCGGCGCGCCATAGCGCCCCTTCGCCTGCTGGCCGCGCGCCAAGGAACGCCGACTTCTTCGCGAGATTCAGATGAGCCAGAGCTGGCCAGAACGCCCAGCCTGAGCGTCGCCTCGGCGGCTAAGGACAAGCGGCGCCCAAAGACGCGAGCACGGCGGCCCTTTCACAAAATCCCGCAAACGCCTATATTCAATTCGCCGGCGCTTGCGCCGGCTATGGCGATAAACGAACACCGTAATAAACCATTCGGACCCGGGGGCGGTACCCGGCGCCTCCACCCAAGCCCGTCGGCGCGGCGGGTTTCGGCGGGGGCGAAATAGGATTGACGAGGGTGTAAAGGGTGATTTTTTGCCCGGCATGATACCGCCGTTATCGGGTCAAACTTATAGTTGCCAACGACAACTATGCTCCGGTGGCCATCGCTGCGTAATGCAGCGCCCATACCGGGATCAAAGTCCTAGGGGTTTGCACTTCTAGGCGGGGTCAGGAGGCGCCTGGCAACAGAAGCCTCCACCTAACCTTCCCGGCCGCGCCGCCGTAAAATCATGCGCGGCAAGCATGATGGTCGGAAGCGGCAGCCGGTCGACCACGCAGATGGCAGTCTGGCGCGAAGCAATGGCCAAAGACATTATCCGCTATGATCTTCTCGTTCAGGACGCCATGCGCGGCGTCATGCGCCGAGTGCTGACCGAGGTCGCCGAGAGCGGCTATCTGCCCGGCGATCACCACTTCACCATCAGCTTCCACACCGATGCGCCGGGCGTGACGATTTCGCGCCGGCTGGCCGAGCAATGGCCGCGCGAGCTGACGATCATCCTGCAGCATCAATATTCGAATCTGGAGGTCGACGACGACGGCTTCGGGGTCACGCTGTCGTTCCGCTCCGTTCCCGAGCGCCTCTATGTGCCCTTCTCCGCCGTCACCGGCTTCTTCGATCCCGCGGTCGAGTTCGGCCTGCGCTTCGAGAGCGCCGAAGAAACCGCCGAGGAGCCCGAAGAGGCGGAGCCGCTCGCGGGACCAACGCTCGTCGCCCAAAGGCCCGAGCCGGAAAAAGAGACGGCGCCGGCGAAACTCGAATTCCCGAAGGCCGATCCGGGCAAGGCCGAACCTTCCAAGACACACGGCGCGGAGAAGCCGCGAAAGCTCAATCCGGTCGAAACGAAGCCAGAAGGCGACGACAAGATCGTCTCGATCGACGCCTTCCGCAAAAAGCCCTGATGGGCGAAATCGTCAATCTGCGGCGCGCACGTAAACAGCGCGACCGCCGCGCCAAGGAAGAGGCCGCGCAAGCAAAGCGCGGCGCTGTCGGGCGGACCAAATCCGAGCGAGAATTGACCGCCGCGCGGGCGCAGCTGGACGACGCCAGGCTCGAGGCGCATCGGCGCGCGCGGGACACGGATGAGCCGGCGTGAGCGAGGCGCAGACGCCTCGAGAAGGTAATTCCCGCCGCATCGTCAAACATTCGGTCGTCATCGCCGGCCATCGCACCAGCGTCTCTCTTGAAGACGCCTTCTGGCGGGCGCTGAAAGACATCGCCGCGCAGGAGGGAGTCTCGCTGGCGGCGCTGATCGCGCGGGTGGACGCGGCGCGCGGCGAAGCAAATCTTTCGTCAGCGCTCAGGGTGTTCGTTCTGGAGCGGGCGCTGGCGCGCGTTTGAACTTTGGGCGTCCAGCCGAACCTCAACCGACACTGTCAAAGAACAAGGCGCGGTGTGACACGCCCAGCTCTTTCGGCAGGCCGAACGCATAAACGAGGCCGATGACGAGGTCGCCCAGACCCAGCAAAGCGGCGATCAACCCAATATCGCCGAACAGGCCGGCCGGGATGAGCACGAGCGCCGCGACATAGCGCAATAAGGCCTCCCAATAGACTAAAGCGCCACGCATGAACAGATTCCGGGAAGCGAAAATCAGCACAACAGAGGTGTAAGCCAAAAACCCCGCAATGAGCCATCCCCACACGGGCGAACAGATATTCAGACCAATCGCCCGGTAAAGCGGCGGGAACGCCAGAATTATGGCTAGGACGGCGTTGTAGACGCCGGACCAAAATACAAAGGCTGACATTTTAGAGGGCATGTGCGCGCCTTACCTTGCGGTTCGCCGCCGGCCGAATGACCGAGACGCCACGAGGATCGCAGAGGAATCGCCCCGCCGTCTCTCAATCGCGATGCAGCGGTCGTTTCAATTTCTCCATGACCTGGTCGATGGAGAATGTCGCGGCCTTCTGACGGGGCGGGTAGTCTTTGAAACTCGCCAGATATTGGCCGACATAGGTCTGAGCGGGGATCAGCATGAAGGCATGATCCAGCAGCCAGTCGTAATAGGTGTTCGACGTTATGTTGGCGCGTTCATAGGGGTCCATGCGGAGGTTGAAGATCAGCGGCACGCGAAGATTGGTCAGCGGCTCGGCCCAAACGCGCAACGTGCCTGGCGCTCTTTGCTCCGAAAAGACGAACTTCCAATTGTCGTACCGAAGCCCCGTCAGATCGCCATCATCGGATATATAAAAGAACTCCTTGCGCGGGCTCTTGTCTTCCTGACCTGTCAGATATGGCAGCAGATTGTAACCATCCAGATGAACTTTGTAATTGGACTTGCCGATCTTATAGCCCTTTAGCAACTTCTCCTTGACGTCGGGAACGCCGGCGGCTGCAAGCAGCGTGGGCATCCAGTCGAGATGCGAGACGATCTCGTTGGACACCGAACCTGGCTTGATCTTGCCAGGCCATCGAACCATCGCCGGGACGCGATAGGCGCCTTCCCAATTGGAGTTTTTCTCGTTGCGGAACGGCGTCATCGCCGCATCCGGCCAGGAATTCATGTGCGGGCCGTTGTCGGTCGAATAGAAGACGATTGTCTGATCCTCGATCCCGAGATCTTTGATCTTTTGAAGAACGGTCCCGACGTTTTTGTCGTGATCGATCATCACATCCGCATAGGGCCCGTTCCACCGGCCAGATTGGCCGACGCTCTTCGGCTTGGCATGCGTGCGAAAATGCATGTGGGTGAAGTTCAGCCACAAAAACACAGGCTTGTCGGCCTTCACCTGCTTATCGAGGAATTCAACGACGCGCGCGGCCACGTCGTCGTCGATCGTTTCCATTCGCTCGCGGGTCAGCGGCCCTGTGTCTTCGACTTTCTGGCCGCCATTGGCCGTCGCGAAGCTATGGATGACGCCGCGCGGTCCGTAGTTCTTACGAAAATTTGGAAATTCCGGGTCATCGGCCTTGGGATAGTCCGGCAGTTCGGGTTCTTCCTCGGCGTTCAAATGATAAAGATTTCCATAAAATTCATCGAAACCATGCGCCGTGGGCAAAAACTCGTCCTTGTCGCCCAGATGGTTCTTGCCGAATTGGCCGGTGGCGTAGCCTTGCGCCTTGAGAAGTTCGGCGATCGTCGGGTCTTCCTTGCGCAATCCGAGGTCCGCGCCCGGCAGGCCGACCTTGGTCAGGCCGGTGCGCAATCCGCTCTGCCCCGTAATAAAAGACGCGCGTCCCGCGGTGCAGCTTTGTTCGCCATAGTAATCCGTAAAGATCATGCCTTGCTGGGCGATCGAATCAATGTTGGGCGTACGATAGCCCATCAGTCCATTTGTATAGGCGCTAAGGTTCGACTGTCCGATATCGTCGCCCCATATCACCACGATATGTGGTTTCTTTGTCGTCTCGGCTTGCGCGGCGGCGAGCGGTATCGCCAACGCCCCCGCGAGGGCTAAGATCGCAACTCGTCGCATGAGCGCATTCCCTCTCTTGAAAGCGGGTTTCTATAATAGGCACGCAGATAGCGCCCTCCCCGGCCTCGACAATCCTATACCGAGACTGCGAACGCCAATCTTTGAGCGCCGGTCTCGGGGCGGCCGAGTAGGTAAAAGGAGTGATGAAAGTGAGGTTGTTCGTCGTCCTCGCATTGACGTGTGCGGTCCTTTTTGGGCGCCCGGCGCTCGCTTTAGACGCGCTTCCCTCCTGGAACGACGGCGCCGCCAAGCAGGCGATCATCGCCTTTGTCGCTCGGGCGACTGCCGAGGACGGGCGCGAATTTGTCAAGCCTGACGATCGCATCGCCGTTTTCGACAATGACGGAACGCTCTGGACCGAGTGGCCCGCCTATTCTCAACTCTTCTTCGCGCTCGATCGCGTGAAGGCGCTTGCGCCCCAACATCCCGAATGGCGCAAGAAGCAGCCCTTCAAGGCGGCGCTCGAAAATGATTTCAAGACTCTTGCCGCTGGTGGCGAAAAAAATGCGTTGCGACTCGTCACCGCGACCCATGCGGGCAATACGCCACAGGAATTCCAGGCGATCGTCGCGCAATGGCTTGCCACGGCGATCCACCCCCACTTCAAGCGGCGATATGATGAGCTCGTTTATCAGCCGATGCTCGAGTTGCTCGCCTACCTGCGCGCCAATGGCTTCAAGACCTATATCGTTTCGGGCGGCGGCTCCGAATTCATCCGAGCTTTCGGCGAGCGCGTCTATGGCGTGCCGCCGGACATGGTGATCGGTTCGACGATCGTGACGAAATTCGTCGTCAAAGACGGCGCGCCCATGCTCCTACGCGAACCAAAAATCAATTTCATCGACGACAAGGCCGGAAAGCCCGTCGGGATCAATGAATATCTGGGCAGGCGTCCGATCGCCGCCTTCGGCAATTCCGACGGCGACTTCGAAATGCTGCAATGGACGACCGCCGGCGAAGGCGCGCGCTTCGGCCTCCTTATCCACCACGACGATGCGCAGAGAGAAGCCGCCTATGACCGCAAATCCGCCGTCGGGCGCTTGAACCGGGGGCTCGACGAGGCGCAGGCGCGCGGATGGATTGTCGTCAGCATGAAGAACGATTGGAAGAGCGTTTTTCCGAAGCCCGGTCCTTGAGGCGCGTAGCGCCTCCGCCGCGGTCTTGGCCACCCGACCAAGATACGCACAAGTTGGAGGGCGCTGAGGGAGGCGAAGGCTTGGTCGACAAGCCCCAAGCCTCGCCTCTACTCTGCCGTAAATGGGGAGAGGCGCTACTGGCGCCGCGCCAGCCATGGACGACGGAGAGCGTAATCATGCCCCTTGTTCTGCCCACTTGGCGTGGCGCCATGCCCTCACCCTTATGCTGAGGAGGCTCCGAGGGAGCCGTCTCGAAGCACGAGGGTGAGGAGATCATTGATCCCTCGTCCTTCGAGACGCCGCTTCGCGGCTCCTCAGGATGAGGGATCATACCAAACAGCTGGCAACCAGTGATTCGCCTTCCGTTCTCCTATATGATTGGAGAATCATGAAGAGCCTCCCTTCCGAGATCGACGATTACGCGCCGCAGGCGGGCGGCCTCGCCGCGCGCGCGGCGGCGAGCGCCGGACGGCCGCGCTATCTCGACGTGCTCAATCCCGAGCAGCGCGCCGCCGTAGAAACGCTCGACGGCCCGGTGCTGGTGCTCGCCGGCGCCGGCACCGGCAAGACGCGGGCGCTGACGACGCGCATCGCCCATATTCTCGCGCTGGGCAAGGCGCGCGCCTATGAAATCCTCGCCGTCACCTTCACCAACAAGGCGGCGCGCGAGATGCGCGAGCGCGTCGAGGCGCTGGTCGGCGAAGGCGCGCAAGCCATGCAATGGCTCGGCACGTTTCACGCCATCAGCGCCAAGATTCTGCGCCGCCACGCCGAACTCGTGGGACTGAAGCCGAACTTCACCATTCTCGATGTCGACGACCAGATCCGGTTGCTCAAACAAGTGCTGCAGGCGGAAAATATCGACGACAAGCGCTGGCCGGCGCGCGCCCTGGCGATGCGCATCGACGGCTGGAAAAATCGCGGATTGACCCCGGCGCAGGTTCCCGCCGGCGAGGCCGAGAGCTTCGCCAATGGCAAAGGCGCCGCGCTTTACGCGCTCTATCAGGAGCGGCTCAAGGTTCTGAACGCCGTCGATTTCGGCGATCTCCTGATGGAGAGCCTGCGGCTCTTTCGCGACAACCCCGACGTGCTCGCCGATTATCAGCGGCGCTTCAAATATATTCTCGTCGACGAATATCAGGACACCAATATCGCGCAATATCTCTGGCTGCGGCTGATCTCGCAGGGGACAGGGACAGGGCGGCAAAATCTTTGCTGCGTCGGCGACGACGATCAGAGCGTCTATGGCTGGCGCGGCGCCGAAGTCGAGAACATCCTGCGCTTCGAGCAGGATTTCCCCGGCGCCAAGATCATCCGCCTGGAGCGCAATTACCGCTCGACCGGACATATCCTCGCCGCCGCCTCGCATCTCATCGCCCACAATGACGGAAGGCTCGGCAAAACCCTGTTCACCGACGGCGACGACGGCGAAAAGCCGACGCTCACTGGCGTCTGGGACAGTCAGGAAGAGGCGCGAATCATCGGCGAGGACATCGAGCAATTGAGCCGCAAGGGCGATTCGCTCGAAGACATCGCCATTCTGGTGCGCGCCTCGTTTCAGATGCGCGAATTCGAGGAGCGCTTCGTCGAGATCGGCCTGCCCTATCGCGTCATCGGCGGCCCGCGCTTCTACGAGCGGCTCGAGATCCGCGACGCGCTCGCCTATCTGCGCTGCGTCGCGCAGCCGGCCGACGATCTCGCCTTCGAGCGCATCGTCAATACGCCCAAACGCGGCTTAGGCGACGCGACGCTGCAAATGCTGCATGAATATGCGCGCCGCGAGCGCGTGCCGCTGATGCAGGCGGCGCGCTTTCTTGTCGAAAGCGAGGAGCTGAAGCCCAAGCCGCGCGGGACGCTGCGCGGCCTCATCGCCGATTTCGACCGCTGGCGCGGGCTGATCGACTCCAAACCGCAACATGAGCTTGCCGAGCTGGTGCTTGACGAATCCGGCTATACCGAGATGTGGCGTTCGGACAAGACGCCCGAGGCCGCTGGCCGGCTGGACAATTTGAAAGAGCTTGTCCGGGCGATGGAGGCCTTTCCGGACCTCGCTTCCTTCCTCGAACATGTGTCGCTCGTCATGGAGACGGATAGCGCCGCCGATCAGCAGCGCGTGTCGATCATGACTCTGCATGGCGCCAAGGGCCTCGAATTCGAAACCGTCTATCTGCCCGGCTGGGAGGAGGGACTGTTTCCGAGCCAACGCACGCTCGACGAACAGGGACGCGCCGGCCTCGAGGAAGAGCGCCGCCTCGCCTATGTCGGGCTGACACGCGCCAAGCGCCGCGCCAGAATCTATTTCGCCAGCAACCGCCGCATTCATGGCCTGTGGCAGCCGACCGTGCCCTCGCGCTTCATCGACAATCTGCCGTCGGAAAATGTGGAGGTGGTCGAGGCCCCGAGCGGCTCGCAATATGGCTCCTATGGCGTCTCGCGCTTCGCCAATCTCGACGTCTACGGCTCCGACTATTCGACGCCGGGCTGGAAGCGGGCCAAGGCGGGTGCAGATTCGGCGCGTGGCGACGCCGCCCGTGGCGATGCGGCGCGCGGATCGCGCGGCAAGCCGCCGGTGACGATCGAGGGCGAAGTGATCGCGCGCTCGTCAGGCGGTTCGCGCTTTTCGGTCGGCGCGCGGGTGTTTCACTTGAAGTTCGGGCCCGGCTCCGTGGCGGCGGTCGACGGCAATAAGCTCACGGTCGATTTCGACAAGGCCGGCAGGAAGATGGTGCTGGAGAGTTTTGTCGAGGCGGGGTGAGAAGTCACAAGCCGCAAACGCGTGCGGGCGTAAGAATGGTCGCGCCAATCGATTCACTGAGGCGCTACATGCTCACCAACAGCCGCGACATTAAGCGCCGACTCGAAAGGGACGGCTGGGTGCTTGAGCGCGTGACCGGATCACACCATGTCTTTCGAAATCCCAAGACCGGCGCCATAATCCCCTTGCCCCATCCGAAAAAAGACCTTGGCCCTGGCTTGGTCTGGAAAATCTACAAGGCTGCGGGGTGGCCGAAGGACTGACGCGAATGACGCATTACGTCGCCATTGTCGAAGAGGAAGAAGGAAAGGCGATCGGCGTCTGGTTTCCCGACTTGCCCGGTTGCGTCTCCGCTGGCGACTCATTGGATGAAGCGATGACGAACGCCGCCGAGGCGCTCGCTCTGTGGATCGATGTCGCGAAAGAACACGGGGACGACGTTCCGCCGCCGCGGGCGTTGACCGCGTTGAAGCGCGATCCGGACATCGCGGAAGACATCGCGCGCTACATGGTCGCGCTCATCGAACATCATCCCTTGCGTCAGGCCGCTTGATTCGACGATGCGCGCCGTCCATCCCGGCCGGTCGGCGAGACATCGTTACAGTGCCTCACCCGCGAAAAGACATCCCTATGGGAACCGTCAAGCACATTTACCGGCAAGCCGGCTGGGAGAAGAATTAATCAAGCGGCCTGTTGGATGAGTTCGGGGCGCGGAGCCGGCAAGGCGATCACGAGTTCCGCGTCTTCGAAGCTAGAGGCCCATTTTGGATCGGCTTTGATGTCCGACAAACCGCGCGTCGTCGGCAATGGATCGCCGAATTCGATCATCGCTTCGGTCCACCCTTCCAGCGCCTCAGTCGCCATGGCGAAGATGTCATCAATCTCGTCGGCGGCCGAAAAACATCCCGGCGCATCGGGAAAGCTCATGCCGTAGGCGCTGTTTTCGTCTTTATGGACAATGACGATATAGGGCTTCATTGGCGGCCTCTGGGGTCCATGACAAATCATAGCGCGTTCGCGCGCCGCCCGCCATCGCCCGCCGCCACTGTACAGGGCTTCGAACTCGGGCTCATTTCAGCTCGCTTTCAACCGTCATGCCAGGCCTTGCGCCGGACAATCCACGCTGGACAAGCGCGAAACGCATTGCGCGGAGACGGCATGGCTCATGCTCTCATCGCGTGGATGGCCGCGACAAGCGCGGCCATGACGCGGTGAGATGACGCCTCCCTAACCTCAGCCCCGCGCCATAGTGGCGGCGCCGCCACAGTCCGGGGTTTTCGACCGCTCAACAGGGCCGGCGCTGGTCATGGCGGATTCACAAGCCTGACGTCGCGCGCTACTGTTCGCTGAATCAATGGCGGATTGCCGCGCGGCGGCGCGCCCCCATATCTTGACATGAAAGCAGACCTCGCCGCGACGGGGTTGCGCGAGGGACAGCTATGACCGCTGGCGCCAAGGCCAAGCGCATTCTCCACGCCGTTCTTGCGGCCGGAACCGTGTGGGCGTTGGCGGCTCCTGCGCTGGCGCATCAATATCCGCCGCGCCGCGCCGAACTTTTCACCCCGCCGCCGCTGGTCGCGCTCCTTGGCGTTGAGCGCGTCCCGACGCGCGCGCCGCTCAACGATCCTGACTTCGCCGTCGCGGACCCAGCGCCCGCCGCAGTCCTGCTCGATGTCGATCTGCGCGCCGCGCCCCGGGGGCCAGACCCGCTCGACCTCGCCTGGAGCCTCCAGGCCGAAGAGGACCGCGATCTCGTTTTGGCGCTCGATACCTGGGCGACGTCCGGCGATGCGGCCGGCGCGCCGGAACGCCGCCGCCTCCGCGCCGCTGTGGCCGGCGCTTACGCCGCGCGGAATTTCACGCCGTTCTGGATCGAGAAGGGCGAATGGCGCCCCGCCGCGCGGGCCGCGCTTGCGCGCCTCGCGCGCGCCGGCGACGACGGACTCGACCTTCGCGGCTACACCACGCCTGACCCCGAAAAGGCGGCGCCCACGGCGGCGGACGAACTCGCGCTGTCGGAAGCCGTCGCCGCCTATGCGCTGCAGGCGCGCGGCGCCCGGATCGACCCCGAGCGCATCTCGCGCCTCATCGGATCGAAGACAACCCTCCCCGATCCGGCGCTGACCGTGGCGGACATCGCTGGCGCGGGCGACGCCGCGGGCGATGCGCTGCTGGCCTATAATCCGACGCATTACGGCTATCAGCAGCTTCGCGAAAAGCTGATCGAAATGCGGACGCAGCGCGCCAGCGCGCCGGCTTCGGACGGACGTTATGCCGCGGCCACTGACGGCGCCTTGCAGACAGACGCGCTGCCCCCCGTCAGCAAGTCCAAGCGGCGTCGCGCCGCCGCGCGCGCCAACGTTTCGGCCGCCCGCATCGAAGCCGAGATCATCGCCAATATGGAGCGGTGGCGCTGGCTGCCGCGCGATCTCGGCGAGCAGAGGGTCGAGGTGAATATCCCCGACTTCGAACTCGCCGTCGTGCGCGACGGCGAGGTGACGCATCGCGCGCGCGTCATCGTCGGCAAAGAAAAGACGCCGACGCCGATTTTCTCTAACGCGCTGCAATACATCATCGTCAATCCGTATTGGAACGTGCCGGCGTCGATCCTGAACAAGGAGATGCTGCCGAAGGCCAATGGCGACGTCGCCGCCATCGCCGCGAACGGTTTCAACGTCTCCTATCGCCATGGCAAGCTCGTGGTGCGTCAGCCGCCGGGCGAGCGCAATGCGCTCGGCCGGATCAAGTTCATGTTTCCGAACGACTACTCCGTCTATCTGCACGATACGCCGTCACGCAATTTATTCTCCGCCGCGCTTCGCGCCTTCAGCCATGGCTGCATGCGGGTCGACGCGCCCTTCGCGCTCGCCGAAGCGGTGCTCGGCCCGGGCAGCGGCTGGTCGGAGAGCCGGGTGCGCCGGCTGATCGGCGGGTCGGAGCGCTATATCAATCTCGCGCAGCCGCTGCCGATCCACATCGAATATTTCACCGCCTATGTCGATGAAGGCGGGCGGATCGTGCTGCGCCCCGATCTCTACGGCTACTCCGCGCGGGTGCGGAAGGCGCTGGGGCTAGGCGCCTGAGCCTTTCACGGTCGCGACAAACAGCGCGGCGCAGCCGACCGTTTCGACGCTGACGGCGTCGAAACGCTTTTCGAGTTCGCGCGTCAGCGTCGCCAAATCGTCCTGCGTATTAGAGAATACGCCCTTGGAATTGTAGAACGCCATCAGCCTTTGCGCCGCGAAGCTGCGCTCTACCCCATCCTGCAGCAGCGTCGAGCCGAAAACGACTGCGCCGGGGTTCATCAAGGGCGACAGAAAATCGAACGCGCGCGCCTTGGTCGCCATGTCCCCCGGCAGACAGTGGAGCAGATAATTGACGCCGAGCGAGTCGAATTTGGCGCCGTCGAAATCGATCGTCTCCAGCACATTGCGCACATAGATCTCCGGCTGGTAGCGCGCGATGCGCCGCGCCGAAAATCGCAGCGCGTCGCGATTGAGATCCATCAGCGCGATGCGCGGCGTCGGCGTCGGAAAATGGCAGCGATCGAGAAAATAGCCGGTGCCGACGCCGACATCGAGGTGATTGCCGCTGATGTGCCGATCATAATGGGCGAGCAGCCGCGGCGTCGGACATTTCCAGATCCAGCGATTGGACAGGCCGAGCACCAGCACATCGTAGATCGCCAGCATTTTCGGGGTGTAGACCGCCTGTCCGGCATGAATCTGCGCGTTGGTGACAGGCATTGCTGCGGCTCCATGGACGATTGGCGGCGACGGGGGTGACAAGTGGCTCGGGGGCGTGGGAAAGCTTATCTCATGTCCAGACGACGCTGCTAAGCCTCCATGGCTCCGCCACCCCTCCTCGCGCTGCAAGGCGTCACCCTCACGCTCGGCGACAAGCCGCTGTTGGAGGGCGCCGATCTTTCGGTTTCGGCGCACGCCCGACTGTGCGTCGTCGGCCGCAACGGCTCGGGCAAATCGACGCTGCTCAAGATCGCGGCCGGCGAAATCGAGCCGGACGCCGGCGTGCGCTTCCTGCAGCCCGGCGCGTCGCTGCGCTATCTGCCGCAGGAGCCGGACTTTTCCGGCTTCGCCACGGCGCTTGCCTATGTCGAAGCCGGCCTCGGGCCGCTCGACGATCCTCACGTCGCCAGAACCCTGCTCAACGATCTAGGGCTCGAGGGGGACGAAAACCCCGCGCGCCTCTCGGGCGGCGAAGCGCGACGGGCGGCGCTCGCCCGCGTTCTCGCGCCTGAGCCCGACATTTTGCTGCTCGACGAGCCGACGAATCACCTCGATCTGCCGACGATCCTGTGGCTTGAAGAAAGGCTTGCGGCGCTGCGCTCAGCGCTCGTGCTCATCAGCCACGACCGCCGCTTTCTCCAGGATTTGACCCGGGAAACGCTATGGATCGACCGCGGCCGCACGCGCCATCTGGCGCGGGGCTTTAAGGAGTTCGAGGCCTGGCGCGACCGCGAACTGGAAGAAGAGGAGCAGCAGCAACACAAATTGGCGCGCAAGATCGTCGCCGAAGAACATTGGCTGCGCCACGGGGTTTCGGGCCGGCGCAAGCGCAATGTGAAGCGGCTCGCGGGCCTGCACCATCTGCGGGCGGCGCGCCGCGACCGCGTCATGCCGACGGGCGACGTGAAGCTCGAGGCCAGCGAAGCGCAGCTTTCCGGCAAGCTCATCATCGAGGCGATCAAGATCGGCAAATCCTATGGCGCGCGCGTCATCGTCGAAAATTTCACGACCCGCGTCTTGCGCGGCGACCGCCTCGGCATCGTCGGCGCGAACGGCGCCGGCAAGACGACGCTCGTCAAACTCCTGACCGGCGCGCTCCCGCCCGACGCCGGCAAAGTGCGCTTGGGCGCCAATCTCGAAATGGCGACCCTCGAGCAAAGCCGCGCCAGTCTCGATCCCGAAACAAATCTGCAGGACGCGCTGACGGGCGGCGGCTCCGACACGATCGAAATCAATGGCGAGCGGCGTCACGTCGTCGGCTATATGAAGGACTTCCTGTTCAAGCCGGAACAGGCGCGCACGCCGATCGGCAGACTGTCTGGCGGCGAGCGCGGCCGGCTGATGCTGGCGCGCGCGCTGGCGAAGCCGTCGAATCTTCTCGTGCTCGACGAGCCGACGAACGACCTCGATCTCGAAACGCTCGATCTCTTAGAGGAAATGCTCGCCGACTATCCCGGCACGCTTATCGTCGTCAGCCATGACCGCGATTTTCTCGACCGCGTCGCGACAAGCGTATTGATGAGCGAAGGCGACGGCCGCTGGCTCGAATATGCCGGCGGTTACAGCGACATGCTCGCGCAACGCGGCAAAGGCGTTGAGTCCAGGGGTGGGACGCCGCCAGCGGCGCGAGCGACAAAGGAAAAGCCCGCGCCGCGCGAGAAGGGGGCAACGAAACAGAAGCTCTCGTTCAAGGAGCAGCACGCGCTCGCGACCTTGCCCGGCAAGATTGAAGAGTTGCGTAAAAAATGCGCCAAGCTGGAGAGACTACTCGAAGATCCCGAGCTTTATTCGCGCGATTCGGCGAATTTCGCCAAGGCGGGCGAGACTTTGGCTGCGCTGCAATCGGACATCGCCAGGGCCGAAGACGAGTGGCTTGCGCTCGAAATCAAGCGCGAGGAAGAACGGTCAAATTAGAATAGTTCGACTATACAGCAGTCTGCATAATGGAAATCTTCCATGCAAATATTTGCTACTCGTTGTTGATAGAATAAAACAGCAAAGTTAAATGTCTCTGGTCTCTTCGAAGAGAAACGCGACAGCATAAAGCGCATTGGCGCGTCAACTAATAATAGTTCCAGGGAGAAAACATCGTGACACGGCTATATCTCGGGCGAGCCATCGGCGGCGCCGCACTCGCGCTATTGAGCTCAATTGCATGGTCCGGCGTTTCGAGGGGCGGCGAAACCGTGGAGATTAAAATGCTCAACAAGGGCGCCGACCGATACATGGTGTTCGAGCCGGAGATGGTGAAAATCAATCCAGGCGACACGATTAAATTCGTCGCCGCCGACAGGGGGCACAACGCCGTGACGATAAAGGGGTTGCTTCCTCCAGGCGCGGAGCCGTTCCGCGGCAAGATCAATGAGGAATTGGCGGTAACGCTATCGACGCCCGGCGTTTATGGCTTCCGTTGCGATCCGCATTACACGCTGGGAATGGTCGGAGTCGTCGTCGTCGGAGAACCGACCAATCTCGAAGCCGCCAAGCAGGCGAAGCTGCCTGGCAAGGCTGGCGAGGTGATGACGAAGCTCTTAGGGAGCATCTAATTCCCTGCGCCGGGAGCGATCGTTCAGCGATTGCTCAATGAGCGGAAATGGAATGAGAGAGGCTTTCGACGTCGCGGAAGCCGATCTCTCCGCCGAGGATTAGCGGCTGGAGCGGGAAATCAGCGCGAGGAGATTGAGGGATCGAATGGATGGGCCTCTTGCCTAAAGCCTGAGCACGTTATCTAAATGGATAACGAGGTAAGACACATGACCGACAAATCGGTTCCGGCGCCCTATGGCAAAGTGACGCCCTATCTCTGCATCGACGGCGCGGCGAAGGCGTTCGATTTTTATAGGACAGCTTTCGGCGCCACGGAGCGCGTGCGCGTCCAACTCCCCAACGGTCTTATCGCCCATGCCGAGATCATGATCGGCGATTCGATCGTCATGCTCGCCGATGTTTACGAAGGGGGCGGGTTGCGGGCGCCAAGAGCCCTCGGCGGCTCGTCAATCAGCCTGAATGTCTATGTGCCCGACGTCGACGCCATCTTCACCAAGGCGATCGAATCCGGCGCAACCAAAGTCTATGGGCCACAAAATATGTTCTACGGCGATCGCAGCGGAACGGTGCGCGATCCTTTCGGCCATGTCTGGGTGTTCTCGACCCGCAAGGAAGAGATCACCGACGACGAGCTCAAACGCCGCGCGCTCGACATCTATAATTCGCTGAACGCCGCTCCCGCAAAAGCAGGAGCGCCGTCATAAGCGGTCCCACGGCGAGCGCGAGCAGCGCATAGGAAAACTCGCCCGTCGCGCCTTTGACGAGACCGACGAGGTAGGGTCCGGCGAATCCCGAGACATTGCCGATGGAGTTGATCACCGCGACGCCGACCACGGCGTCGTCCGTTCCCAGCGCCAGCGTCGCGAAGCTCCAGAAGGTCGGCAGCGCCGCAACCGCGCCGACGGCGGCGATCGACAGCGCGATCATTGACAGCAAGGGGGTGGGCGCATAGGCGGCGCAGGCCAATCCCACCGCGGCGAAGACGCCCGCGAGCGCCGTATGGCCCACCGTTTCGCGTTTGCGGTCGGAGCTGTGGCTCCACGCCCACATCGCGATCGCGCCGCAGATGTAGGGAAACGACGCCAGCAAACTCGTGGCGATGACGCCGAATCCAAAAGCTTTGATGATTTGCGGGAGCCAGAAGCCTAAGCCGTAGAGCGCGATGACAATGCCGAAATAGGCCACGCCGATAATGAGGATTCGGCGATCGGTCAGCGCGCGCCAGTGATTGCCGTGGTCCCGCCCAGCTTCGCTCGCGAGCGCCGCGCCCAACGACGCCTTTTCGCCTGCCGTGAGCCATTTTGCCGACTCTGGGCGGTCCGGGAGATAAAAAAAGCAGACGACGCCGAGAATGATCGAGGGTAGCGCCTCCATCAGAAACAGCCAGCGCCAGCCGCTGAGACCCCCGACGCCGTCCATTGTCGCAAGAATGAGTCCGGATATCGGCGACCCGATCGCGCTGGAAACCGGCACCGCGATAAGGAAGCTGGCGAGCACGCGGGCGCGTTGCGCGGCGGGAATCCAGTAAGTGAGATAGAGAATGACGCCCGGCGCGAAACCAGCTTCCATCACGCCGAGCAGCACCCGCAAAACGACAAAACTCGTCTCGTTCCAGATAAAAGCGGTAAGCGCCGAAACAAGACCCCAACTCGCCATGATCCGCGCGATCCATATGCGCGCGCCAAGGCGATGCATGAAGTAGTTGCTCGGCGCTTCAAACAGGCAATAGCCAATAAAAAAGACGCCGGCGGCCCAGCCGAAGAATTCCGGCGTGAAGCCGAGTTCGGCGTTCATTGTCAGGGCGGCGAAGCCGATGTTCACGCGGTCGAGATAGGCGACGATAAAAGCCGTGACGAGAAACGGAATCAGTCGCCGCGCCACTTTCGCGACGACGCGGTCGACGTCGACGGTTTCAAGCGGCGCGCCGAGCTTGGGGGGCGCTGCGACGGCCACATCCGACATAAGTTAAGCCCGCACAAAGCGCATGAGATGGTGCCAGCGGTGCGGAACATCGCCCGGCAAGCGCTTGAGGCCGGCCATGCAGGCCTGTTGATTGAGAACCGACAACGGCTCCGGGTAGTCGCTCGACGAGATATGCTCGAATATTGCGTCCTTTTCAGAGCGTGAGAGCCCAGACCAATCCTTCTCGATCCAATCGAAATAATGCCTCAGATAATCGTCGCGCGTTTCGTCTTCATCGCGCATCGTATCGACGAGCAACAGCACGCCTCCGGGCGCGAGCGCGCGCGCTGCGCGGCGGAAGAACTCCGCTTTGTCCTCGGTCGCCAGGTGATGCAGCACGAAACTGCTGTGAAGGACATCGTAAGTGACGCCATCGGAAAGGGCGGACAGAATGTCGCTGTGCGCAAGCTGCACCGGACAGGGCAGAGATTTCAGATTCTCGGCCGCGAGCGCGAGCGCCGTGTCCGAAAGATCGACCCCTTTGTAGCTCGCCGGCGGCGTGCGGCGCAGAATCGGCGCAAAGACATGCGCATCGCCACAACCGAGGTCGAGCAGAGAGAAGGCGCGCCCTGGGAAGCGCTCCCGCAAGGCGCGCTCGACCTCTTCGCCGAGCGCTGCGTGGAACATGAAATCTTTGACGACGACTTTCTTATAGGTGTCCCAGAGATCGAAAATCTCGCCTGAATATGCGTTCGTTACAGGAGCGCCCATAGAGCCAGCCCTTCTTGTCGACGCCTCACTTAAGGGGAAAGCCTAACGCATTCAAAGCTTCGCGCATGTGATCGCGGCCGCTCAACGCCTCGGCGCCGCGCACGCGCGACAACACTTGGCGAATCCAGCCTTGGTCCGGCAAGCCTTGCTCCTTTTGGAAGTCCTTGAACTTCGCGTCCAGCGTTTCGATCGCCTCGCGCTGCGCGTCGCCCCATTCATATTGCTCGCGATGTAGCACGGCGCCCTGACCGAGGCGAGGCTTGACGGCGGCGTTGGCCGCTGGATCTGGAACGCCGACGACCATGCCGAAGACCGCAAAGACGTTTGGCGGCAAATTCAATTCCTTGGCGACTTCCTCCGGCTTGTTGCGCATCGCGCCGATATAGCAGCAGCCAAGACCGATTGACTCAAGCGCGGTGACGGCGTTCTGCGCCGCGAGCGCGGCGTCGACGACGCCGGTGAGGAATATTTCAAGATACGGCAGCGCCGCAGCGTCGCGTCCCCTCTCGCGCCCGAGATTTTCAAGCCGCGCGAGATCGCATAGCCAGATGAGAAACAGCGGGCAGTCGCGAATATGTTTCTGGCCGCCGGCAAGATCGGCGAGACGCGTCTTGCGCGCCTCGTCCTCGACCGCGACGACGCTCCAGACTTGCAGATTGGACGATGTCGACGCCGATTGGGCGGCCGCGACGATGATCTCCAGCGCGCCTTCGGGCAGCGGCTCGGGCAGGAAATTGCGGTGCGAACGATGCGCCAGAATGAGATCGAGCGTGTCGTTCCACTGCTTGGGCTTTGGCGAATCGTCGCGGCGATAGCGTTCAAACATCGCCGCCGCGCCGCGCGGATCGAATGGTTGCGGGCTCAAAGGCTTGTTCATGGGCTTCCTTTAGGCGGGTTGCTCTGCTGGCGCAACATTCCGCCCTGTCGCTTTGTTGACTCTGATGTATATTATGGAAATATACACAAATGGTCAATTTCGAGCATGTCGCCGGTTTCGAATGGGATCACGGCAACGCGCGCAAGAGCGTCGAAAAGCACGACGTGAGCCAGGCGGAGGCTGAGCAGATTTTTGCCAATGATCCGCTGATCATGACGGACGACTTGGCTCACAACAAGAGCGAGCCACGCTATCACGCCCTCGGTCGAACGGACGCATCTCGCTTGCTGCATGTCACATTCACACTGCGCTCAAACGGGACGCGCATTCGAGTTATCTCCGCCCGCGACATGAGTCGCAAGGAACGACAACGCTATGAGCAAGACGACTAGGACTCCGCCGCCGACGTTCGCAACCGAAGCAGACGAACGTGCTTATTGGGAAAGTCACGACTCCGCGGAACATGTCGACTGGAGCAAGGCGAAGCGCGTTCGAATGCCGAATCTCAAACCGTCGACAACCTCGATTTCCCTGCGGCTTCCGGTCAGTCTGCTCGAGCAGATCAAGATCGCGGCCAATAAGCGCGACGTGCCCTATCAGTCGCTCATAAAAATCTGGCTCGCGGAAAAGGTCCGCTGAACGACAAAAAGTCGGCTTAGCTACGCTTGGCGCGCGTCATTCCCGGCAGGCCGAAGGCCTGATCGGGAATCCAGAGCAAATTCGCGAATGATTCGTTTTTCTAGATTCCCGATCGCGCGCGTTGCGCGCGTCGGAAATGACATTCGGCCAGGCGTATTTACACCCGCTTCGGCACCAGGATCGCGCGGAAGTCATTGACGTTGGTACGCGTCGGCTTGGTCACGACGAGGTCGCCGAGCTTCTCGAACGCCGTGTAGGCGTCATTGTTGGCGAAATGCGCCTTCAGGTCGACGCCGGCGTTTTTCGCGCGCTCGAATGAATCCGCCGTCATGATCGCGCCGGCGTTGTCTTCGCTGCCGTCGATGCCGTCGGTGTCGCAAGCGATCGCCGATACGCCGCCGAAGCCTTCGAGCGCGAGCGTCAGTCCGAGCAGGAACTCCGCGTCGCGTCCGCCCCGTCCCTTGCCGCGCACGGTGACGGTCGTCTCGCCGCCCGAGATGATGGCGACGGGCGGCGCGAAGGGCTGGCCATGGAGGGCGATCTGCTTTGCGATGCCGGCATGCACGAGCGCCACGTCCCGCGACTCGCCCTCGAGGTCGCCGAGGATGCAGGGCGTGAACCCCGCCGACTTCGCTACGGCGGCGGCCGCGTCGAGCGAGCCTTGCGGCGTGGCGATGAGGATGTTCTGCACTTTCTCAAAGATGGCGTCGCCAGGCTTGGGCGTTTCGCATTCGCTCGTTTGCAGATGCGCGAGCACCGCCGCCGGCGCGTCGATCTTATATTTGGCGATGACGGCCAGAGCGTCTTCGCGCGTCGTCGGATCGGGAACCGTGGGGCCGGAGGCGATCACCGAAAGATCGTCATTCGGCACGTCGGAAATCATCAACGCGACGACCTGCGCCGGCGCCGCGGCGCGAGCGAGACGCCCGCCCTTGATGGCCGAGAGATGCTTGCGCACGCAATTCATCTCGGAGATGTTCGCGCCGCTCTTCAGCAGCGCCTTGTTCACCGCCTGCTTTTCCTCGAGCGTGACGCCCTCGGCCGGCAGCGCCATCAGCGCCGAGCCGCCGCCGGAAATCAGCGCGAGAACGAGATCCTCTTGCGAAAGCCCCTGCACCTTCTGCAAAATGCGCTTCGCGGCTTCGCGCCCGGCGGCGTCCGGAACCGGATGCGAGGCTTCGATCACCTCGATGTGTTTTGTCGGCGCGCCATGCTCGTAGCGCGTCACGACGAGCCCTTCGAGCGGACCGCGCCAATGCGCCTCCACCGCCGCCGCCATGGAGGCCGCGGCCTTGCCGGCGCCGACGACGATCGTGCGGCCCTTTGGCGGCGCGATCTTCGCAAGATGCGGCGGCAGGCACACGGCAGGCGACGCGGCGCCGACGGCGGCGTCGAACATGGCGCGAAGGAGGGTGCGGAAATCGTCGGACATCGCGCCTTTCTACCTTGTTCTCTTGGCAATCCGCCGGTTAGCGTCGTGGAACGGCGACAACCGTCGGCGCTGTCTTTTCAGCATCTCAAGCGCCCGTCAACCGGGCGTGGAGTCGCGCGCCGCAGCGCGCTCATTGCGGCGGATTGCGCAAAAACACGACATAGCCGCGAAAATAAGGGTGACGCGCCAATGTTTCCGGCGGCGACCATAAGGCGCCCTCCGCGAGGCCGAGCCGGAAAGGCGTATGGACGCGTCCGACGCGCGCCAGGTAATCGTCAATATGGTCGACCGTGGCGCGGCCGCGATAGGTTTGAAACACGACCTCGTCAACGCTCCGGCCAAGTCTGTCAATGTCTTCCGGCGTCGCCTGAGAGGCCCAGTCCATAAGCCCGCTGATGCTGAGCGCGCAATCCGCCGGCAAGGTCTGTCGCAACTCTGCAAGGAAGGCGGCATATGTGGTCAGACCACGCGTCGCGGCGTCGAAGTCGATCTGAACGCCCACGACCTTGTCCGATTTGGCGCGCCACTCGGCAAGCCGACGCTTGACCGCGGCAAAAATCGCGGGCGTCCAGTCGATGCCGCGCACGCGATAGACCAGCCATAAGGCTTGCGGATGAGGGCTCGGCTCGCTGGCGCCCTGCGCCTTTACGCGCGTCTCGCCCGAAGCATCGGGGCCGATTTCAGCCTGAAGCAGATAGATGGTCTTGGCGGAAGCGAGTTCCGGACGCGCGCGCACGCCCGCCCACAGCCAATAGGCGTCGTAATCGGCCGCGCGCACAATCTCCCCGGCCCCCGCTGTCCAAACGACGCCACCCGCGAGAAGGCTCGCGGCGGCGACTAGCCGCAAAACAGTCACCAGTAATATCTCAGGCTTCTCGCCCAAGTTGTCGCGCCATATTGCGCCTTGAGCTGGTCATACCAGGCTTTGCGCTGCGCCTTCTCGACGTCCTTGCCGCCGCACGTGTTGTTGTTCGCCGGCGAGTAGCAATGGATCGCGCGGTAGAGCGCATAGGCCCGCTCGCGCGCCGGCGTCGCGGGCGAGGCGATGAGCTTCTTATAGATCTCGCCACGCGCATAGGGTTCGCCGGGAAATATGGATTTACCGCCGCCAAGTTCGTCGGGCTTCGGCCGGGACGCCTCAAAGCCGTCGAGACCGTTCACGCGGATGAAGTCGCCAAAGCACAACATGGCGTGCGGGTCCTGGGGATTGGCGGCGAGTTCGCCGACAATCGACTTGAGGTTAGGACAAGCGTAGCCCTTGTCTGCGCCGCCGCTCCACAGCAGGACGCTGGACTGGTAATTGGGATATTGCCCGGGCCGCGCGGTGTCGGCGTCATCCTTCGCCAGTCCCTCCGCAGAATAATCCCGAAGGAAACCCGCATATTGGCCGTGCGTCGACTCTTTGAGGAGAAGCACGAAGCGCGCAAGCTTGCGCTCCTCAGCCGAGGCCGGGTCTGCGACAGTCATCCGCAGCAGGATCGGACCCGCAACATAACGCAGCAGCATCGCGCGAATCCGCGGCGACGACAGTTGCGTGTCCTTCAAGAAGACTTTGTTGACCTCTCCGGAGCGTTCCCAGCTCAATGCGAGGCCGAGTTCGACCGCCTCTTTCTGCCAGGGCTGCGTGGCGAGCGGCATCAGCCGCTTCCAGTGGTCGATCGCCGCCGCATACTGCCCCGACGCCATCAGCGCCTGACCGCGAAGAACTTCCCTGCTGAAACCGAGATAGGGCGGCGACAGCGGCCCGGGCGTCGGATCGCCCAACAGCTTCAATGCCGTCGCATGGTCGCCGTCGATATAGTAGGCGCGCGCCGCCTTCAGAAAGGCGAACAGCGCCTCATGGCCCGCGAAGTCTGCCGCCTGCGCGTCGAGATCGGCCGCCGAGAACTTCTTCTGCGACGCATCGGCGGACCGCATCATCGTCAGATCGTCGATCGCGAGAAGATTCGCGTCATGGACGTCTTTCGAGTCGAGACCGAGTTTCGAGTCGATTTCAGCGGCGAGATCCGAACTGCGCAGATTGGCGTCCGGATCGCGCGCATGCCTCAGCTGCCACGCATATTCGGTCGCGGCCTGAGACCGGTCGCCAGCGAGCCAATAGACGCGACGCAACAGGCCGCGCGCCGACGCCACATAGCGGCCGTGCGGGTAGTCGGCGAGATAGGAGTTGATTTCGGAATCCGCCGCTTTCAGCGATTGACGATCCGACACTTTTGGCTCGGGCGCGCCGTCCAGTTCCGCAAATGCGCCGACCGACGCCTTGTTCAGAAGCGTGCGGGCGATCATGTAGCGTGCGCTCTCGCGCAGCCACACATTTTGCGCGTTCGCGAGGCTGCGAAAAGCTGTGAGCGAAGCCTCGAATGCGCCGCCGTAAAAGGACTCCGCGCCGGCAAGATAAGCGGCGAATTCGCGCGCGGCTGCCGATGCGTCGGCGCTCGCGACATAAGCGCTCGAGGCGCCGGGCGCCGCGTCCTTTCCCTGGCAGGCCGTCGTTAGTTCCTTGCGTGAACCGATCAGCGCAGCGCGCTCACCTTCGCTGAGAGCCTTTTCGGCCTTCGCAGCCTGAATAAAGGCGTCCTCGCCGCTTTGAGCGGAAACGCATCGCGTGCCCTCGTCAAAGAAGTCGCTCGGCGTCGTCGTCACGTCTTTGACCGGCCGGCCCGCATAATCGCAAGAGTGTCGTGCAAAGATCTCGTTGAAAGCGTCGCGCGCGAAAAGCACGAAATAGTCTGGATAGATGTCGAGCTTCACCTCGTCTTTTCGCGCTTCGACGGGCCAAGGCCGCGCGTCCATCATCAGGAACTGCGCGTTGACGCGGCTGTCATTGCCCGGACTGAGGAACGGCAGATTGTCGCGATTGGAAAAAACCTTGTGATCCAGCTTCCATCCGGCGCGGCCGAGACCGTCGCCGGCGCAGGCGAACGCCTGGCTCGCGGAACACAGCAGCATGAGCGATGCGAGACTCGAAAAAAGCTGGCGCATGGCGGTTCCCTGAACGTGGCCGGCAAGCCGCGTCAGACGGCTTCCTACCGGATCGGCGGGCGCGCGTCTGTTGAAAATAATCAAGAAGAATTTTGAAGCTACAAAAATAGGGCGAGAGCGGCGCCATGCCGCCGTCCCTCGCCCCTTATATGCTCCGCTTTTGGCTGCGGCTTACGCCGCCATTGCGTTGGCCTTTTCAATCAGCGCCTCGGCCATGCGGATCGAGGCGATGTCGATCAGGCGGCCGTCGAGAGAGACGGCGCCCTTGCCTTCCTTGGCGGCCTGGCTCATCGCGTCGAGAATGCGGCGCGCCTTCGTCACCTCGGCGTCGGACGGGGTGAAGACCTGATTGGCGAGCTCGATCTGCGAGGGATGGATCGCCCACTTGCCCTCATAGCCGAGCACCGCGGCGCGCTTGGCGGCGGCGATATAGCCGTCGGGATCGCCGAAGTCGCCGAAGGGGCCGTCGATCGGACGCAGGCCATAGGCGCGGCAGGCGACCATCATGCGCGTCTGCGCCGCATGCCACTGATCGGCCCAGTAATATTCGCGATTGCCGCTTTCGTCCTTGTCGGTCAGCACGCCGTAATCGGGATTGACGCCGCCGATGACGGTGGTGCGGGCGCGGGTCGAGGCCGCATAGTCGGCCACGCCGAAGGACATGGCTTCGAGACGCTTCGACGATTGCGCGATGGCCTCGACATTGGCCATGCCGAGCGCGGTCTCGATCAGGATTTCAATGCCGATCTTCTTGGTGCGCTTCTTGTACTGCTCGATCTGCGTGATCATCATGTCGATCGCGTAGACGTCGGCCGGAACCCCGACCTTCGGGATCAGCACGATGTCGAGACGCGGGCAGTTCTCGAGAACGTCGACGACGTCGCGATAGCAGTATTGCGTGTCGAGACCGTTGATGCGCAGCGTCATCACCTTCTTGCCCCAGTCGATGTCGTTGAGGCCCTGGATGATGTTCTTGCGCGCCTGTTCCTTGTCGTCGGGCGCGACGGCGTCTTCAAGATCCAGAAAGATCTGATCGGCCTTGGACTGCGCGGCCTTCTCGAACATGCCCGGGGCGGAGCCCGGCACGGCGAGTTCCGAACGATGCAGACGCGGCGTGGCCTGCTCGATTAAAGTGAAGCTCATATTTTTACCCCTTCCTCTTGAATTAGCCTGTGGCGCCGAGGCCGGCGGCGATGCAGCTGATCGACAGCAGCAGAGGCGCTTTGACCGCCTCCTTTGCCGCTTCGTCTTGAGCCTCGCGGAACCGGCGAAGCAGCGCCACCTGCTCGCGATTGACCTCATTGATGGTCTGCAGGCGGTGTGAAAGCCGCGCCTGATATTCCTTGAAACGGTCGGCGAGCGCGTCGCCGCCGGTGACGCGAAGGACGAGTTCGCGCGTCAAGGCGTATTCGTTCTCGATCGAGGTGAAGATGGCGTTCCGCACCGCTTCGTCGGCGACGAGGCTCGCATATTGCCGCGCGATCGCCAGATCGACGAGCGCGAGCGTCTTCTCGACCTCGTCGAGAATGAGCCGGAAAAGCCGGGACTCTTCAAACATGCGGCGCAATAGCTCCAGGCCGCGTTCGCCGCGTATGTCGATAAAATTCTTCAAGCCGGAGCCGACGCCATACCAGCCGGTGATGGCGTGCCGATTTTGCGCCCAGGCGAAGACCCAGGGAATCGCGCGCAAATCCGCCAGACTTTTGGCGCCGAAGCGCCGCGCCGGCCGCGAGCCGATGTTGAGCAGCGAAATCTCTTCAAGCGGGCTGGCCGCCTGAAAGTAAGCGACAAGATCCGGATCGCCGATGAGTTTGGCGTAGGCGGCGAAAGAGGCGCCGGAAATCTCCTCGAGCGCCTCGTCGAACTCCGCGTGCGGGGCCAGCGCCTCCTCACGTTCGGACTTCAGCGCATGCTGGAACACGGAGGACGCCAGAAGCTCCATCTGATAGGCCGCCGTTCCGCGATTGGCGTATTTGAACGACACCACCTCGCCCTGTTCGGTGACACGGAAGCGTCCGCGGATGGAGCCGGCGGGCTGCGCCGCGATCGCATGGCCGGTCGGCGCGCCGCCGCGCGACACCGAGCCGCCGCGTCCATGGAAGAAGGCGATGGCGACGCCATGCTCGCGTCCGACCTGCGTGAGACGCGCCTGCGCCTTGAACAGCTCCCAGTTCGACGACAGGAAGCCGCCGTCTTTGTTGGAGTCGGAATAGCCGATCATCACCTCTTGCAGATTGCCCTGCCAGCGCGTCGAGCGCCGCACGACTGGAACCTGCAGAAGATCGCGCATGATCGCTGGCGCGGCGCGCAGATCGCCGATAGTCTCAAAGAGCGGCACGATCGGCAGCGTGAGGATCTCGACGCCGGGCTCGTCGAGAAAAAGTCCAGCCTCCTTGGCGAGCAGATACACGCCGAGGACGTCGACGACCGAACGCGTCATCGACAAAATGAATCCGCCGAAGGCTTCGCGGTCGAGCTGCGCGCGCATTTCGGCGACCACCTCGAACATTTCGACGACGTCGCGCGTATCGGCGGAAAGCTTGTCGCGCGGGAGAGGCGTCTTACGCGGCTTTGCAAGCTCGGCGATCAGCCATTCGCGCCACTCGGGCGAATCGAGGCCGGGCGGGGTCTCGCCGCCGGTCTTCACGCGCCACAGCTCCTCGAGCGCCTGTGTCGTGCGGGTCGTGTTCTGGCGGATGTCGAGCCGCACCGTGCTGAAGCGGAAGGTTTCCACCGCGCGGCGCAGCGGACGCACGAGATCCGTCGCGATCGCGTCGCTCTTGGCTTCGACAAGCGCCTTTTCGAGCACGAGCAGATCGGCGATGAGTTCGTCGGCGCTCGCATAGCGCGGACCTGTCGCCGCTTCGCCGTTCACGGCGCGCAGCGTCTGATCGAGCTTGCGCAGCATGGTGGTGACGAACTGCCGATAGGGTTCATTCTGATTGCGCGCTTCGATCGCTGCGCCGTCCGGCAGCGCGGCGAGGCGTTCCGCCAATTCCTCGCGGAAGGACTGAGGAATATCGGCCGCGCGCTGGCTGATCGACAGCATGCGGGCGAGATCGACGAAGCGGGTTCGGTAGTAATTCAGGCTCGCCGCGGCGTTTTCGCGCATCGTGCGGCGCGTGACGTCGTTGGTCACGAAGGGATTGCCGTCGCGGTCGCCGCCGATCCAGGATCCGAACTGGAAGAAAGGCGCGACTTCGAATGTTTCGCTAGGATAGTGGCGTCGCAGCGCGCGTTCGCAGGACGACAGAAGCTCCGGCGCGAGGTCGAAAATGCTCTCGTGAAAGAAGTGCTGTCCCCAGGCGACTTCCTGATCGACAGTGGGTTTTTCGAGATGCAATTCGCCGGTGAGCCACAGAAGTTCGATCTGATCGTAGATCGACTTCACCAGCGCTTCACGCTCGCGATCCGTCCAGCGGGTCGATTCGAGTTCGCGCATCAGCAGATAGATGCGGCGATATTTTTCGAGAATCGAGACGCGCTTGGCCTCCGTCGGATGGGCGGTGATCACCGGACGGATGCGCAGGCTCTGCAACTGCGCGCGTATTTCGTCTGGGGCGACGCCCGAGGCCGCGGCGCTCGACAAGACGTAATCGAAGGTGCCGAGCAGCTTATCGTGGCCTTTTTCGCGCTCAATCCGCCGGCGCCTGCGCATCGCATAGGCCTGTTCCGCAATCGAGACGAGCTGAAACAAGATGCTCTGCGCCTGAAGCGCGCGCGCCATCTGACGGGGCTCCAAACCTGCGCCGGCCTTGGAGTCGCGCACCACGCCCTCGATCTCCGGCGTGTGGCGGCGAATGACCGTGAGCAATTGCTCGCGCAAAAAATCGGACGCTTCGGTGACCGAGCGAGTCGCGTACGCAGACGGCAGGCCGGTCGAAGACAGGCTCCTCGGTGTCTGGCTCTCGGCGGTCATCGAAACTCCTTGGGCGCTCGCGCGCCGTGCGGGACGTGTGGCTTTTTCCCAGCATGCGGCCAGGCGGCGGCGCGAGGCGCCGACGCCGCATTCTTCAGGCGCTCTGCAATACCTTGGCGACGGTCGATCCGAATTCCGCCGGGCTCGGCGCGACGGTCAAACCGTAAGACTTCATGATTTCGGTTTTTTCGGCGGCGCTGTCGCCGGTCGCCGAAATGATCGCCCCCGCGTGGCCCATGCGGCGTCCCTTGGGCGCGGTGAGGCCGGCGACGAAGCCGATCACCGGCTTGGAGAAATTCTCCTTGATCCAGGCGGAGGCTTCGGCCTCCTGGGGACCGCCGATTTCGCCAATGATAAGGACGGCCTCGGTTTCAGAATCCTTATCGAACAGCACCAGATGGTCGAGGAACGACGAGCCGTTGATCGGGTCGCCACCGATGCCGACGGAAGTCGAGATGCCGACGCCGAGCGCCTTCAGCTGTGACGCCGCTTCATAGCCAAGCGTGCCGGAGCGCGAGATCAGCCCGACGACGCCCTGCTTGTAAATGTGGCCCGGCATGATCCCGAGCATCGCCTTGCCCGGCGAAATAATGCCGGCGCAGTTGGGGCCGACCAGCATCGGCCGGCGATCTTTCGGAAAGCGCAGGAAATAGCGCTTGACGCGCATCATGTCCTGCGCCGGAATGCCGTCGGTGATCGAGCAGATCAGGCGGACGCCGGCGTCGGCGGCCTCCATGATCGCGTCGGCGCAAAAGGCCGGCGCGACGAAGGTGATCGACGCCTGCGCGCCTGTCTCGCGCACCGCTTCGCGCACGGTGTTGAACACCGGCACGCCGTGATGAGTCTTGCCGCCCTTTCCGGGCGTGACGCCGGCGACGACATTGCTGCCGTAGTCGATCATCTCCTTGGTGTGAAAGCTGCCCTTGTCGCCGGTGATGCCCTGGATAAGGATCGGCGTCTTTTCATCAATGAGAATGCTCATGTGTCGGTCTCCGGCGCTTACTTGGCGCCCTGATAGGCGGCGACAGCCTTCTCGGCGGCTTCGGCCAGCGTGTCGGCCTGGATAATCGGGATGCCGCTTTCGGCGATGATCTTCTTGCCCGCTTCGACATTGGTGCCGGCGAGGCGCACGACGAGCGGCACGCCTTCGATCTTCTCGGCGCGCACCGCGTCGACGACGCCCTGCGCGACCCAGTCGCAACGATTGATGCCGGCGAAGATGTTGACGAGCACCACTTTCACGCGTCGATCCGAAAGCACCAGGCGGAACGCCGTCGCGACGCGCTCCGGCGAGGCGCCGCCGCCGACGTCGAGGAAGTTCGCCGGATTGCCCCCAGCGTGCTTGATCATGTCCATCGTCGCCATGGCGAGCCCGGCGCCGTTGACGATGCAGCCGATCTCGCCGTCGAGCCCGATGTAATTCAGGCTGTGCTCGGCCGCCTGCGCCTCGCGCGGATCGCTCTGCGAGGGATCGTTCATGTCGACGATATTGTGGCGGCGAAACAGCGCATTGTCGTCGAAGGACATCTTCGCGTCGAGCGCTAGCACCTTATCGTCCTTGGTGACGACGAGCGGATTGATCTCCAGCATGGTCGCGTCATTGTCGCGGAAAGCGCGATAGGCGCCCATGATGGTCTTCACCGCGCGCGAGACCTGCTTGATATTGAGGCCAAGCTGAAAGGCGAGTTCGCGCGCCTGAAACTGCTGGAGGCCGACGGCGGGCTCGACGATGACCTGGAGCAACTCTTCGGGCGTGTTCTTGGCGATCTCTTCGATCTCCATGCCGCCATGCTTCGACGCGATGACGCGCACCCGCTCCAATTTGCGGTCGAGAACATAGCCGAGATAAATCTCGCGCTCGAAAGGATCGGCGACTTCGACATAGACGCGCTGCACCGGCTTGCCTTCCGGCCCTGTCTGGCTTGTGACGAGCCGCTTGCCGAGCAGATCGCGCGCCGCCTGCTGCACCTCATGATAGGTGCGGCAAAGCTTGACGCCGCCTGCCTTGCCGCGCGCCCCGGCGTGAATCTGCGCCTTGACGACCCAATGCGAGCCGCCGAGCTCGGTGGCGGCGTAGACCGCCTGGTCCGGGCTGAAAGCGACCGTGCCAGGCGGAACATCGACGCCGTGGCTCGCCAGAATTTCCTTGGCCTGATATTCGTGGACGTCCATTTCAGTCCTCCCCTCGCATGTCGCGCGGTTTTTCAGCCGCCTATTTTGGCTTTGACCGTCTCATAGACGGCTTCCGTCTCCGCCGCGGCTTTGGCGAGCAGCGCGTTGACCTCGGCGAGCTGCCGCTCGGCGAAGTCGCGGTCCTTGATCGCCTTGGCGTTGATGAAGACGTTGAGCGCGCAGCTGCGCAGACCGGCGTTGGCGGCGAGCACCGCGACTCCCGCGTCGCTGATGACGTTGAGGTTGCCCTTGTCGGCGGCTTCCTTCGACAGGCCGATGACGTCATAACAGATTTTGCACGTCTTCAGCGGCGCCAGCGTCGCTTCCTTCAGCGCCGCCTGTATCGCCGCCGAGCGCGCAACCTTCTCTTCATCCGTGCCGCGCGGCAGGCCATAGGCCCCCATCAGCGTGTTGAAGGCGACGACGTCTTCGTCGATCCCTTGGGTCAGCTCGGCGCGCAGCTTTTCGGCCTTAGCGAGCGTTTGCTGGAGATCGGCCGAAACCGCTTCGTAATTCTTTTTGCCGATGGTGAGATTGCACACCATCGAAACGAGCGCCGCGCCCATGGCGCCCGACAGCGCCGCCGCGCCGCCGCCGCCGGGAGTCGGCGCATCGCTGGCGAGTTCGTCGAGGAATTTCCCAATCGTATCGGTCTTGGCGCTCATAACTTTCCTCGATTAGGCAAGCTCTTTGGCTTGCGCATAAATATTTTCGCAGTCGAACACCTGATCGGCGGCGTCAAACAGCTTGCCGACGCATTCGCGATGCAATTTGAGCTTGAGGCCGCCAAGGCCCAGCGCGCCGATCACGATCTTGCCGTGGCGCTCCTTCGCCTTGTCGGTCGCCTCGACGCCGCCGATTCCGAGCGGCGGCTGGGCGTTACAGTCGGCGATGAGTTCGATCGTCGGATCGTCCCGCCAGTCTTTCTCGTCGAGCAGCGGCACGCCGATCGCGCCCGCCGCGAAGACGATCTGCGCGCCTTTGCACGCCTCAGCGCGTGCGGCATTGTCGCCTGCTTCGATCGCTACAGGGGTGAAGCCGAAGCGCTCTTGAATGGCTTTGGCGGCCGCCTCGGCGCGCGCCTTCTGACGCGAGGTGATCGCGACTTCGGCGCCCTCTATGTTGAGCATCGCCGCGGCGCGCATGCCGACGGGGCCGGTGCCGGCGAGAACGATCGCCTTCTTGCCCTTGAGCGAACTCGCCTTGGCGAGCAGCGCGACGCCGGCCGCGGCGGTCGTGTTCGAGCCGTTCGAATCGAGCATCGCCGACACGCGGAAATTCGAGAAGAAGCGCTTCTTCACGGCTTTGAAAACGGCTTCGCCGGCCGTCATGCCGCCGCCGCCGACGAAGATCGCGGTATTTTGTTTTTCCTTCGGGCCGCGCGTGTAAATGCAACCGTCGACCAGCGCGCCGACGCTTTCCGGCGTCACCCCGCCATAGCCGATGATGTGGTCGGCGCCGCCGTCATAACCGACCACCGTGTCGAAAACGCTCGGAACCGGATCGGTGTCAAAAAGGAAAAGCAGCTTCTTGGTCATTGGGTTTCCTCAGGCCGCGTCATGGCCGGGCTTGTCCCGGCCAACCACGCCGAGACGTTGCGCAACATCTTCAATCGCTTCGCAGCGGCGCCCCGTGGGTGCCCGCGACAAGCGCGGGCATGACGGCGGCAGGTAGCAAGGCACGTTACCCTCACGCCGTCACGACATTGCGCGGGCTGCCGGCGACAAAGGCGTCGATATTATCGACAAGTTGATCGGCCAGCACTTGCATCGCCTCTTTCGAGGCCCAGGCGACATGCGGCGTGATGATGAGATTGGGAATTGTCGGGTCGAGAAGAATGTTGCCATTCTTGGGCGGCTCGACAGTCAAAACGTCCATGCCGGCGCCGGCGATGACGCCGTTGCGGAGCGCCTCGGCGAGCGCCGCCTCGTCGACGATGCCGCCGCGCGCCGTGTTGATGATGCAGGCGGTCTTCTTCATCGACGCGAATTCCTTCGCGCCGATCATGTTCCTGGTCTCCGGGGTGAGCGGCAGATTCAGCGTGATGACGTCGGCTTCGCGCAGGATGGTCGGGATGTCGACCTTGTTCGGCACGTCGGTGACGTCGTTGATCAGAACCTTCATGCCGAGCGCCGCGGCGCGCTTTTCGATCTCCTTGCCGAGCGCGCCATAGCCGATAATGCCGAGAGTCGAGCCGGCGATGTCGTAGATCGGATAGTCGAAGTAGCAGAACTGATTGGCGTAGCCCCAGCGCCCCTGGCGCACCGAATTGTAGTAATTGATCAAATTGCGACGCAGCGCGAACAGCAGCGCGAACACATGTTCGGGCAGCGTGTTGAAGGCGTAATTGCGAATGTTGGAGACGACGATCCCATTGGCGCTCGTATAGGCCTTGTCGATCACGTCGGTGCCGGTCGCGGCGACGGCGATCAGCTTGAGGTCGGGAAGCTGTTTCAGCGTCGCTTCGCGCAGCGGCACTTTGTTGGTGATGCAGATCGTCGCGCCTTTCAGGCGCTCAACGATCTGGTCGGGGCCCGTCTGGGCGTGTTCCGTGTATTCGTGAGGAAAATTCGGCTTGCGCACATTGGCGTCGAGCGTTTCGCGATCGAGAAAGACGATTTTGTGCGACATGTCCCAGTTTCCCCTCACGTCAATCGTTCTTGTCGGCAATCGGGCTTCGGCAGTCGAAATTCTCCGACTGCCGACCGCCTATCGCCGCCTTACATCTTGAGCAGCGGATTGGCGCGATAGACGGCTTGCGCCGCCGCGACGCCCGAACCCGGAGTCACTGGAATGCCGACGTCGAGCATGGCCATTTCCGCGCCGCCGATGGCGCCAAGCAGCATGAGTTCGTTGAGGTCGCCGAGATGGCCGATGCGGAACACCTTGCCGGCGACTTCCGACAGGCCGGCGCCGAGCGCGAGGTTGTAGCGCTTATAGGCGATGTCGATCACCTTGGCGGCGTCAAAGCCTTCCGGCACGACGATCGCGGTCACCGTATCGGAGTTCCACTTCGGCTCCTTGGCGCAGCACTTGAGGCCCCAGGCGGAAACAGCCGCGCGCACGCCTTCGGCGAGATGATGGTGGCGCTTGTAGACCTGATCGAGGCCCTCCTCGAATAGGATCGACAGCGCTTCCTTCAGTCCGTAGAGCAACGGCACCGACGGGGTATAGGGGAAATAGCCCGCCTTATTGGCGTTGATCATGTCCTGGAATTCGAAATAGGCGCGACGACCCTTGTTGGTCTTGCCCGCTTCGATCGCCTTCGGGCTTGCCGCCATCAGCAGCAGGCCGGCGGGCAGCATAAAGCCCTTCTGCGAGCCCGACACGATCACGTCGACGCCCCACTCGTCCATCTCGAACGGCATGGAGGCCACGGACGACACGCCGTCGACGAAGAGCATCGCCGGATGCTTGGCGTTGTCCATCGCCTTGCGCACCGCGGCAATGTCGGAGCTGACGCCGGTCGCCGTCTCATTATGCGTGGCGAGAACAGCCTTGATCTCGTGATTCTTGTCTGCCTTCAGCGTCTCTTCGATCAGTTCCGGGTCGTTGCCGGTGCCCCACTCGCGCTCCTGCACGATCACGTCCAGGCCCTGGCGCTTGCACAGGTCGATCCACAGATGGGAGAACTGGCCGAAGCGCTGCGCCAGAACCTTGTCGCCGGGCGACAGCGTGTTGGTGATCGCCGCTTCCCAGCCGCCGGTGCCGGACGCCGGGAAAATGAAGGCGTGGCCCTTCTCGGTGCCGAATACCTTCTTGAGGCCGGGAAAGAGCGGCTTGACGAGGTCGGGGAAGGTCGGCGAGCGATGATCTTCGGAGGCCACCGACATCGCGCGGACAATCCGGTCCGGAAGATTGGTCGGGCCCGGCACAAATAGGAAATTCTTGCCGGGAATTCTGGAATTCAACATTTCTTGTGCTCCTTTCGAGCGGCGGGTTTCAGGTGGCGCGGCGTCGACGACGCCGGATATGCGCTAGAACAGACCGGCGATGCGGCCGGACTCGTCGACATAGATGTTGTTGGCGGCGGGAACCTTCGGCAATCCCGGCATCGTCATGATGTCGCCGCACACCACCACGATGAACTCGGCGCCCGCGGAGAGACGCAGTTCGCGAATCGGAATCGTGAAGCCGGAAGGCGCGCCCTTGGCGTTCTGATCCGTCGAGAAGCTGTATTGCGTCTTGGCGATGCAGACGGGGAAATTGCCGAAGCCCTCCTTCTCCAGCTCGGCGAAGCGCGACTTGATGCTCGAATCATAGGAGATGTCGGCGGCGCCATAGAGCTCCTTGGCGATCGTGCGCACCTTTTCGGCAAGCGGCATGTCGTCCGGATAGAGCGGCTTGAAGTTCGAAGGCTGCGTCTCGATCGTCTTGACGACGGCGGAGGCGAGATCCGCCGCGCCGGCGCCGCCGGAGCCCCAATTGTCGGCGACGACGCATTCGACGCCTTCCGCCTTGCACAGCTTCTCGAGCGCCGCCATCTCGGCCGCGGTGTCGGCCGAAAATTTGTTGATCGAGACGAGCGCCGGCACGCCGAATTTGCGGACGTTGCCGATATGGCGCTTCAGATTTTCGAAGCCCTTCTCGACGGCCGCGACATTTTCCGCCTTCAGATCGTCTTTGGCGACGCCGCCATGCATCTTGAGCGCGCGAATCGTCGCGACGATCACCGTGATGTCGGGCTTGAGACCAGCCTTGCGACACTTGATGTCGAAGAACTTCTCCGCGCCGAGATCGGCGCCGAAGCCCGCCTCGGTCACGACGTAGTCAGCGAGCTTCAGACCGGCCTTGGTCGCGATCACCGAATTGCAGCCATGCGCGATATTGGCGAAAGGCCCGCCATGGATGATGGCGGGATTGTTCTCCAATGTCTGGACGAGATTGGGCGCGATCGCGTCTTTCAGCAGCGCCGCCATGGAGCCCGCCGCCTTCACTTCAGACGCGCGCACGCTTTTCTTCTCGCGCGTCTGGCCGACGATAATGTCGCCGAGCCGCCGCTGCAGATCGGCGAAATCCGAGGCGAGGCAGAAGATCGCCATCACCTCAGAGGCGACGGTGATGTCGAATCCATCCTCGCGGGCGAAGCCGTTCGACACGCCGCCGAGAGACGACACGATGGAGCGCAAGGCGCGGTCGTTCATGTCGACGACGCGCCGCCATGCAACGCGGCGCGAGTCGATCTTGGGCTCGCCGCCCCAATAGATGTGATTGTCGATCAGCGCCGCGAGCAGATTGTTCGCCGCGCCGATCGCGTGGAAGTCGCCGGTGAAGTGGAGGTTGATGTCCTCCATTGGCACGACCTGCGCATAGCCGCCGCCGGCCGCGCCGCCCTTCACGCCGAAGCAGGGACCAAGCGAAGGCTCGCGCAGACAGCACAGCGCCTTCTTGCCGATGTAATTGAGGCCGTCGGTGAGCCCGACCGTGGTCGTGGTCTTGCCTTCGCCGGCAGGTGTCGGCGTGATCGCCGTGACGAGAATAAGCTTGCCGTTCGGCTTGTTCTCGAGCGACGAAAGATAGTCGAGGGAGATCTTGCCCTTATAGTGGCCGTAGGGCTGAACATGTTCGGCGGGAATGCCGAGCTTATCGCGCGCGACGTCAATGATCGGCCGCATCTTTGCGGCCTGCGAAATCTCGATGTCGGACTTCGGCGCAAGATGCTGATTGTCTTTTCCGCTCGCGCCCGGCGCGGCGGCTGACGTTTCTGACATGCAGTCCTCTCCCTCTCGGGCCTGCGTCGCACAAGCCCAGAATTTCTTTATTCGGTCATCGAGAAACGAGCGTCGGCGCCGCCGATCCCGCCCCCGGTCGACCGGGCTGAAATCCTGCCGATGTCAGGCTGCAGCCTTTTTTGTGACCGTAGTTTTATCCAATCCGCGCATCAAGGCCCGCGGTTCGCCACAACGAGCCGACGCGCGCCTGAGTCCGCCTACTGAAAAAATCATTGGCGGACATCTCGTATGACGGGAATCAAAATTGATCGTCAAGCCGCGCGAGTCGCCGGCGACGCGCCATGCACGTTGGCGCCGCGATGCGACTCCCGCTCACGCGACAACAGGCGGGGGGCATGTCGCTTATTCGACAAGCCGGGCGCTACGCCTATCCTATGCCAGCCCTAAAGGATAGGAATGCGCCGGCTCCTCTGATCAGAAGAATATTGCGCATCCATTACAAGAATCACGGCTCTCCCTATACGGCCGAAAGGCTGATACGGCGGGTATGGACGGGTTTACCGCGTGCGCCGGAGCGCAAAACGACCCCCTCCTTGCCTATCCGAAAAAGCCGCGCGACAGCCTGCGCGGCGCTGGGCGTAACGGCCATCGAAAAAAATTTGTCGCAGCCCGCGTCGCAGCCTTGACTCTATCGGCCGATCAGGAAGGCCGATCGTCCTTTTGGGCCGCTGACGCCGGCTCGGGCTGAAAATCCAGCGCCACGCCGTTGATGCAATAGCGCAGGCCCGTCGGCGGCGGGCCGTCGTTGAAGACATGCCCGAGATGGGAGCCGCAGCGGCTGCAATGCACTTCGGTGCGCACCATGCCGTAACCGCGATCGACGGTCGAGCCGAGCGCGCCGGGAAGCGGATCGAAGAAGCTCGGCCAGCCGGTGCCGCTTTCGAACTTCTCCCCGGACCGAAACAACGGCTGGCCGCAACCGGCGCAATTGAAGGCGCCAGGACGCTTTTCGTGATTGAGCGCGCAGCTTCCTGGGCGCTCGGTGCCATGCGCGCGCATGACCTGATATTGCTCGGGCGTGAGCAGCGCCCGCCATTCGGCGTCGGTGCGCGTTACGGGAAAGCTCTCATCGTCCATGCGCCAGCGCCTTATTCCTGAGGTCCTTAGCTTGGGTCCCTATCTTGTATCAGCCGCTGGCTTTCGCCAGAGGGTCTCGGCGCGATAGAGTGGCGTTCTTTCAACGAAAAACGATGATTCGAGCATGAGCGACAAGAAATTCGACGCCGTGGTGATCGGCTCGGGACTGGGCGGATTGACGGCGGGCGCGCTGCTGGCGCACGCCGGCTACAGCGTCTGTCTGCTCGAGCGCAATTTCAGCCTGGGCGGCGCCGCCTCGGTCTACAAGGTCGGCCCGCTGACCGTCGAAGCGTCGCTCCACCAAACCTCCGACGCCCGCAATCCTCGCGACGTCAAGCACGACATTCTGCGCCGCCTGGGAATTCTCGATGAAATCGAATGGCTGCCCACCGGCGCCCTGTATAAGGTGCGCGGCGGGCCGATTGGCGAGGCCTTCGAACTGCCTTTCGGCTTTGCCGCCGCCTATGAGGCGCTCGCCGCCCGGTTCCCCGACAAACGCGCCGCCATCCAAAGATTCCTTGGCGAGGTCGAGCAGATCCACGACGCGCTGTGGACGTTGAAACAGGCGCGCGAGGAAAGCTCGGTCGCCAAATTCGCACGCGGCCTTTGGGAAGTCGCGCCGGCCGCCGCCGGCTGGCAGAATTCATTGCACGAGATCATGGAGCGCGATTTCGCCGGCTGCGAGGCGCTGAAATGCGCGCTGGGCGCCAATCTCGCCTATTACGGCGACGACCCGCACCGGCTGTGGTGGATTTTCTATGCGCTGGCCCAGGGGGGCTACATCGCGTCCGGCGGCGCCTATGTCAAAGGCGGCTCGCGGCAGTTGAGCCTGAAGCTCGCCAAATGCATCACCAAGACCGGCGGCGTCGTGCGCATGGGTAGGTCGGTCAACGCCATCGAGACCGACGCAGACGGGGCCGTCGTCGCGATCCGCCACGTCGCCAGGCGCGCCGGCGACAATGAGGAGCGCCTTGAAGCGCGCGTGGTGATGGCGAATTGCGCGCCCACGACGGCGGCCGACATGATGGACGTCCCGGCGCGCCTGAAAATGGAGGAGGCCTTCGGCGCCCGCAGGCTCTCGACGTCGCTGTTTTCGGCCAATTTCGGCCTGAGCGCGAAACCCTCCACAGTCGGACTGACGGATTTCACGACGGTGGTCATGCCGCCTGATATGCGGCGCTTCGATCAATATGGCGAGGGCGCCGGCGCGATGTCGAACGATCCCAAGGGGGCGCTGCCGCTGCATACGATCGCCAATTTCACCGCCGTCGACTCTGGCCTGTGGGACGAGCCGCCGATCCTTGTCAGCGTGCTTGGCCTCGATCGGCTCGACAATTGGCGGGAAACGCCGCGGGAAGCGGCGGTGGCGCGCCGCGAACGCTGGCTTGACGCCATACAAGCGTCGCTCGATCGTGACTATCCGGGCTTCTCCGGCCTCGTCACGACGCGGATGCTGCTCAACGCCCATTCGATGGCGAGCTATCTCAACACGCCGGAAGGCGCTGTCTACGGCTTTGCCGCCCTACCGGCGGAAGCGCCGATTTTGATGGGATTTCCACGCACGCCGCAAACGCCGATCGGCGGGCTGTATCTCGCTTCGGCGTTTGGCGGCGAACATGGCTTCAATGGCGCAATGTTGTCTGGCGCCGAGGCCGCGCGGCTCGCCGAAAGGCGGCTGGCCGTCGCGGCCTGTGAATGAGAGCGGCGCGGCTGGCGCAGGCGATTGGTTGCGCCGCCGTCGTATTATCTGCGCCGTTTGCCGCGGCTGCCCGACGCGAGGCCCAATTCCCGTTTGCAGGCGGCGCTGATCGAAGCCGCATTGGCTCTCAGGCATCGTTCGATGGCGACGGCGTCTGGAATATACGCCTCGCAAAAACGATTCGCGTCGCCTTCACAAGCCTCGCGCTGCTCAGGCGTGCCTTGAGCGAAAGCCGGCGCGATCATAAAAAACGTCAGTACAGCCGTTAGCCTCAGAATGATGCGCATTCAGATTGTCCTTCCTGTTGCCGCGCTTCGAGGCCGTGCAGATCGCAAGCGCGCCACTCGGCGGGCGCGCTTCCCCGAGCGACGATGCGATTTGATTGCATCGCGCCCGCCGGGAATCAAGTCGCATTATCCCTCGCGGCCGTCCGCGCGGCCGGAACGGCGAAATGACCTGCTGGGGCGCGGCCTCTCGGGGCAGCCTATGGCGCGGCAAATAAAGGCTCTTCGCGATTAATCCGGGCGCGAGAGGTGAAGAAGAGCGCGCTGGCCACTGACAAGCTTGCGGCGCTCATGGGTCGGCTCGGAGCGTCCTGAGCCCGGCTGGAGCGCGGTAGGCGGGAGAATGCCGGCGGCGCTCGGGCGCTGTTCCCGCTGTTCGCGGGACTGCTCATGGCGCGCGCCCGACCCACCGCGCATGACAACCGCCGCATCCTGCTCCGCCACGATGCACATAATTCAGCAACATGCAGAAACAGTCTCCTCATCAACGAGACAATCCGATGCCGACCTTATGTCGTATGCCGAACCGCATGGATCCTCTGTCGATACGACTCCGGCGCGTTGAATGCGGAATGCCAAGGACCTGCGTTGCGAAATAGCTCCCCGCGAAATTTGGGATTGGTAAACGCCTAGGCCGCCGCGCTGAGCGACGACGCGGCGCGGCGGCTAGACTGTCTAGGTGAACGCATGAATGCGATTGTTGTTATTGCGCTTCGAAGACCCTACACATTCGTCGTATTTTCGATCTGCATCTTGATTTTTGGCGTGATGGCGGTGCTCAAATCGCCGACCGACGTCTTTCCCAACATCAAAATACCCGTCGTCGCGGTCGTATGGTCCTATGCCGGCCTGCTTCCGAGCGAAGTTTCCGGACGCATAACCTATTTTTACGAGCGCGCGCTGACCTCCACGGTCGAAGGCATCGAACATATCGAGAGCCAATCCTACTACGGCAGCAGCATCATCAAGATCTTCTTGCAGCCCGACATCGATCTCGCGGCCGCTGAGGCAGACATCGCCTCGATCTCCCAGACGGTCACCAAGGCGCTGCCGCCGGATATTTCCCCGCCCATGGTCATGCGTCTGGAGGCGTCTTCGGTTCCGGTCGCGATGCTGCAGGTCACCTCGGAAAACCTCACGCCCGCGGATCTCTACAATCTTGCAAAGAACAAGATCCGCCCGCTGCTGGTGACGATCCCCGGCGCGATTTTGCCGCATCCCTACGGCGGGCAGGACAAGCAGCTGCTCGTATCGCTCGATCAGCAAAAGCTTCTGTCGCGCCACTTGACGGCGACCGACGTCCACAACGCTTTCGGCGACCAAAGCATTGTGCTGCCCGCGGGCGACATGAAGATCGAGTCTACGGACTGGCTGGTGCAGACCAACGCCACGCCGCTTCAGGTGGAGGACTTCAACAACATTCCGATCAAAAGAAGCGGCAACGCAACCGTCTTTATGCGCGACGTGGCGGATGTGCGCTTGGGCGGTCCGCCACAAACGAATGCGGTGCTGGTCGACGGCAAGCAGGCCGTGATGATCGTCGTCATGAAGAGCGGCGAGGCCTCGACGCTCGACGTCGTCGACGGCATCAAGAAAATGCTTCCCCGCATAAAAAAAATCGTTCCGCCCGGCGTCGACGTCAAAATCCTCAATGACGCGTCGATTTTCGTCAAAGACTCCATCGTCGACGTGCTTCGCGAGATGGCGCTCGCCTCCGCCTTGACCGGTCTCGTGGTGCTGCTTTTTCTTGGCTCATGGCGGTCGACGGTCATCATCGCGACGTCAATCCCGCTGTCGATCCTGACGGCGATCATTTGCCTTCGCTGGACCGGCCAGACAATCAACGTGATGACGCTTGGGGGACTTGCGCTCGCCGTCGGCATTCTCGTCGACGATGCGACGGTGATGATCGAAAATATCGACACGCATCTGGAAATGGCGAAACCGTTAGAGGCTGCGATCATCGACGCCGCCAATCAAATTGTCGTGCCGACTTTCGTTTCGACGCTTTGCATCGTCATTGTTTGGTTTCCGCTGTTCGAACTCACCGGCGTTTCAGGCTGGCTGTTCATGCCCATGGCGCAAGCCGTCATGTTCGCGATGGCGGCGTCATTCATTCTGTCGCGCACGCTCGTGCCGACGATGGCCAAATATCTTCTCGTCGACCATGACGCGCCGCACGCGGATAGCGCCGGCGCGCCCGAAGCGGCGACGTCATCTTCCGGGCGCAAATATCCGACGCCCGAGGAAATCTATGCGCTCGCCAACAAGGACGCCGAAGAAAGCGCCTTAGCGGGAGATGGCGGCGTCTCGCATTTCGCCGTGCCGGTGGCGGACCACGGTCGCCATGGCGAGCCCCCTCGGAACCTCTTTGGCCGCTTCCAGCAGCGCTTCGAACGCGGCTTCGACGTCTTCCGGGACCGATATAACGAGATTCTGACCGCAGCGCTTGCCAATCGTGCGGCTTTCGTCTCGATCTTTCTGGCGTTCGCCGTTTCGTCGGCGCTGCTGTTCTTCTTTAGTGGGAGCGACTTTTTTCCTGAAATTAAGTCCGGAATCCTGCAGATGCACATGAGAGCGCCGCTCGGCACGCGCATCGAAGTCTCCGGACGCATCGCGTCTCTCGTGTCGAATGACATCGAGCGACTGTTGCCCGGTCAGATCGAGGGCGTTGTGAGCAATTGCGGACTGCCGGTCGGCCCCCACAATCTCGCCTTCATCCCGACGCCCACGATTGGCTCGCAGGACTGCGATCTCACCATCTCTCTCACGAATGAAGCATCGCCGGTGTGGGATTACCGCCGCATCCTGAGGAAGGGGCTGAGCGAACGCTATCCGGGCGCGGAATTTACGTTCCAGCCGGCCGATCTCACGGCGAAAATCCTGAACTTTGGATCGCCATCGCCGATCGACGTGCAGATCAGCGGAATGGACGTCGAACAGAATTACGCGTTCGCCCGCAAGCTTGCGAACGCGCTTAAAAGGATTCCTGGCGCAGCGGATGTCGTGATCCAGCAAACGATGCGCACGCCGACGCTGCTCGTTGAAGGCAATCGCAGTCTCGGCATGGGCATCGAGCTGACCGAAAAAAATATCGCCGACAATCTTCTGTTGACGCTCTCCGGCAGCCAGCAGGTCGATCAGCAGTTCTGGCTGGATCAAAAGACCGGCCAATCCTATCAGATCAATATCTATACGCCGCAACCACAGCTCACGCGCATTCAGGACCTGCTGACGATCCCTGTCGATAAGGGCGACCTTGATCCGTCCGGCAAAGGGTTGCAGCTCCTTGGCAATGTGGCGACGATCTCGGCGGTCGGAACGCCGGGCGTCGTCACCCATCAGAACATTATTCCGCTCTTTGACATCTATGTCTCCGCGGAAGGACGCGATCTCGGCGGCGTGCTTGCCGACGTCGAGAAGGTAGCCAAGAGCATGGAGAACGAACTTCCCTCCACAGCGACTCTGGAGGTTCACGGCCAGGCCGAGACGATGCATGGCGCCTATGTCGAACTCATCGCCGGATTGGTTGCGTCGATCGTGTTGATCTATCTGCTGATGGTCGTGAATTTTCAGTCGTGGCTGGATCCGTTCATTATCATTACGGCGTTGCCCGGCGCGCTCGCGGGCATCGCCTGGGCGCTGTTCCTAACTGATACGAATCTTTCGGTGCCGGCTCTGACGGGCGCCATCATGTGCATGGGCACGGCGACCGCCAATTCAATTCTTGTGGTCTCCTATGCGCGCGAGCGTTTCCAGTATCACCGAGACGCCGTGCGCGCCGCGCTTGAATCGGGATATGCGCGCATTCGTCCGGTGATCATGACGGCGGCGGCGATGATGATCGGAATGCTGCCAATGTCGATGAGCAATTCCCAAAACGCGCCGCTTGGACGCGCCGTCATTGGAGGACTGGCGGTGGCGACATTTGCGACGCTGCTGTTCGTGCCCTGCGTCTACGCCATTGTCTACAAGCGTAACCCACGTAAAACGGAAGGCGCGTAATGCGAAAAATGCAGACGAACAAGCGCCGCGCATTAGCGGCGATCGCCGCCGTGGTTGTCCTTTACGTCGGCTATCAGCTCTATTCGCGCATGCGGGCCGCGGACGCGATGCGCGAAGAAACGCTCGAAAACGCCGCGCCGACAGTGTCCGTGACGCATGCGAGGGTCGTCGCGCCAACCGAGACGATCACCCTGCCCGGCAATATCGAGGCATGGTTTCAAGCGCCGATATACGCCCAAGTCTCCGGCTACGTTAAAATGTGGTACAAGGACTACGGCGCGCATGTGCGCAAGGGCGACATCCTCGCCGAAATCAATACGCCCACTCTTGACGCGCAATATTCCCAGGCCAAGGCCGCTCTCGAGGCGCAGCGCGCAAAATTCAATCTCGCCGCCGTTACCGCCAACCGTTACGTAGCGCTGAGAAAATCGCACGCCGTTTCGGAGCAGTCCATTTCGGTTGAAGTGGCCAACCAGAAGTCGGAGGCGGCGCAATTGGAAGCCGCCGAGCATAATGTCAATAATTTCGCGGCGCAGATGCGATTTAAAACGATCGTCGCTCCCTATGATGGCGTGGTGACATCGCGCAACATCAATGTCGGCGACTATATCAATAAGGAAGGCAATATCAGCGACCGCAACACGGTGACGAACCTTTTTTCGGTCGCCGACATCCACAAGCTGCGCCTCTTCATCTCGCTTCCGGAAACATTCGCCGGCATTCTCAAACCGGGGCTAAAGGCCGAAGTGCGAGTCCCCCAATTCCCTGACCGGAAATTTACGGCTGACTTCCTCACGGTCGCCGGCGGCTTCGATCCCAACACGCGAACTGCGGTGACGGAATTCACCATAGAAAACAGGGATAAGACGCTCTGGCCCGGGTCCTACGCCACGGTAAAGCTGACCGTTCCGCTCAATTCCTCAAAGCTGGTCATTCCCTCGAGTTCGCTCGTGTTCCAGGAAAATGGCGCGAGCGTTGCGACGCTGACCGCCGACGATCACGTGCAAATCAAACCGATCGAAATCAGCCGCATTCTCGACGGAACGATCGAAATCAGGGGCGGCCTGACGCTGCAGGATCGCATTGTCGACAATCCCAGCGCAGCGCTGCTTCCGGGTGAAAAGGTCCGCGTCGTCACGCCCGCGCCTGGCTATGCGCTGGACGGCGCGGAATCAACCAAGACCACCGATTGATCTGACCTTGATGATATTCGGCAACGCGCGAGAACGACAATAGATGACGTGGACGATTGCGAACGTGCGAAAATCGGCGCTTCTGCTCCAGACCGTCGCATTGGCCGGTTGCAACGCGCTTCCGGCTGTTGACCTCGCGCCGACCTATGCGCCTCCTGCATATGTCGTTCCCGCCTCATGGCGTGGATCGAGTCCATTCGTCGTCGCCAAGCCGAGCGACGCGGAGATTCGCGCCGACTGGTGGAAGCTGTTTCGAGATCCCGTTCTCGACGGGCTTGAAGATCAGGCGATGGCGGCTAACCCTGACCTGCAGGCGGCGGCCGAGCGCTTCCTCCAGGCGCGCGACGTCGTGACAAAAACGCAGTCGCGCCTCATCCCGCATCTTGGGATGGAGTTCGGCGCATCGGACAACAAAGAGTCCGACAATGCGCTGTTCCGGAGTCCGTTCAATCCGATCTACGACAACAGCTTCTCCCCCGGCGGAATCGCGTCGTGGGAGCCGGACTTCTGGTCGGCGATTCGCAACGCGACGCGTTCGCGTATCTATCGCGCAGAGCAGCTTGCCGCCGATTATGCGCTCGCAAAACTCAGTCTCCAGGCCGAACTTTCAAGCGATTACTACATTCTGCGGGGGTACGACGCCCAGAGCGCGATCTACAAGCAATCGATCGCCTATTACAAACAGTCGCTCGACATCGTCAACGACCGCTTCAAAGGAAAGCTTGCCTCGGAGCTGGACGTCGCCCGCGCCCAATCGCTGCTTTACGGCACACAGGCGAAGGCGCTCGAAATTGAAGGCGAGCGCGAAGTCATCGAACACGCGATCGCAATATTGACGAATAGCGCGCCGGCGAGCTTCAGGATCAAGCCTGTCGGCACGTTGCGGTTCGCGCCCCTAAAGGCGCCGAACACGTTTCCTGCAGCGCTGCTGGAGCGCCGACCGGACATCGCCGGAATGGAGCGGCAAATGGCGCAAGCGAACCGGGAAATCGGCATCGCCCGCGCGGCGTTTTTTCCAAATGTCACGTTCAAAGTCACCGGCGGTTTCGAAAATCACAATCTCGACCTCTTGAGGCTGGCGCATAGTTTCTGGTCCTACGGTTCGTCCATCTCCCTGCCGATTTTTGAGGGCGGTCTGCGCCGGGCGCAGCTGCAACAGTCCTGGTCCGCCTATCGCGAAACCGAAGACAAATATCGCTCGACCGTTCTCAACGCCTTCCGCGAGGTGGAGAATGGCTTGAGCCTCACGAACAGGCTCAATCGCGCCGCCAAGCGGCAGGACGCGGCCGTCGAGGCGGCGACAAAAACACAAAATCTTACGATGGAGCTATACAAGGGCGGCCTCAATTCGAGCCTGGAGCTCATCTATGCGCAGGTTGCGACTCTGACGGCGCGCATCGACGCCGTGCTGGTTCGCACGCGCCTCGCCAGGGCGACAGTACAGCTGATACGCGCGCTCGGCGGCGGTTGGGATCGAGGCAAGCTGCCGACGGACGATCAGATCCCGCCATTTAGCGCGTTCCAATATGACCCGACGCCGCCGCCGCCCGTGGGCGGCGTGCCCAATGCGTCGCCGGGCAACAGCGCCGACAATGATCTGACTCAGGCGTCGCAGACGCTCGCCTGGCCTTTCTCTCCCGCCAGCGCGCAATAGACGTGAACCGAGCATTGCGCTGAGCGGCGACGGCGTTCCTATCTTCAGAAAGACTCCGCGCGGCGGCCCGCCGCGCCTTGTTTGCGTTGTCCAGTCACGGAAGCCTTTTCCTGGCGGGCTCCGAAATGTTCGGAACATATCTGCAGCACGGCAGTTATTGGCTTGTCTTGAGCGTGGCGATCGTCACGTCGCGATGTTCACAAGGAGAAGTTTCATGGGCTCGACCACCGACAAAATTAAAGGGACTTTCAATGAAGCTGCGGGATCTGCGAAAGAGGCCACCGGCAAGGTGATCGACTCTCCCGAGCTTGAAGGCGAAGGCGTGTTGCAGAAGATGAAGGGAAAGGGCCAGACGGCTCTGGGCGAAGCCAAAGACGCCATCTCTGATGGACTGGACGCCGCGAGCGCCAAGGCGAAGGAACTCGCCAAGGATGCGAAGGACGCCGTTCACAAGGCGACTGAATAAGACTTTCGCGCGCGAGCCTTCCGCTTACTATGGAAGGCTCGCCGTGCGCGCCTGTAACGACGCGCATCGTCTTGTTCTCTGCGGTCTCGCGTCGATCGGCGGCGCTCGGCTAACTCGCCCTCACGAAATCCCGCGCTGCGCATGCCGTGAAATGTCTTTTTTCGCTTCATGCCGCGCCGGCCCGCACTGTTCAAATCAGCGATTTTTTAAAGCCGCTCCTAGCGCGCGTTTTCGGCCAGCGGCCGCGCGCGGCGCGTCACTCGTTAACAGGGATTGACGAGAATGGTGGGCGGCACAGGGATTGAACCTGTGACCCCTCCCGTGTGAAGGGAGTGCTCTCCCGCTGAGCTAGCCGCCCGTCGCCATCGGCGATCGATCCTCATCGTGTATGAGAGCCCGGCGCCTTCCGTCAAGACCGCAGATTCGCCCACCGCCGAGGCTCAAGCCTGGGCGATGCGCCCCCGCCGCTCACGGCGGGGTCCATTCCTTCGACAAAACGCGGCGCACCATCGGCTCGAAGGTCGCGAGCGGCTCGTTCTTGTAGGCGGGATCGAAGGACACTTCGTCATATTTGGCGCAGAACTCGACCGTCTGTTCATAGGCCGGGTCCGATTTGAATTTGTCGCGGGCGTTAGGATCGAGGCCGAGATGGGCGGCGTAGAAATAGGTCTGAAACAGGCCGTGCTGCGCCAGCATCCAATAATTGTCGCGGCTGATGAACGGCTTCAGGATCGCGGCGATCACCTCGCCGTGATTGAAGGGCCCGAGCGTTTCGCAGGCGTCGTGCAGCAAGGCCACGACCACATATTCTTCGTCCTTGCCGTCGCGCAGCGCGCGCGTCGCCGATTGCAGACAGTGATCGCAGCGCGTGATGTTATAGGCCGTGTCCTTGCTCAGATCGCGCAGCAGGCCGAAGAGCCGGTCCGGCAGTTCGTTGAGCGTATGCTCGTGAACCTGCTTGAGAATCTGAAAATCTTCGTCGGTGCCCTGGTCCATTCGCGTGAAATGCATTTTCTCCATGGCGCAGACCTTTCCCGGAATCTTGGAGGGGACGCCGGCCTAGGCTAGAGCCAAGCGGGCCTTGCGGCAAAGCGGTCGAACCGCGCGAAAAGATCGAGTGGATTAGGGCGCCGCTGGGAACAGCGCGTCATCCAGGGACGCCACCGCGTCCCACAACTCGTCGAAATGCGAAATGACGCGGTCGGGCGACAACGCCGCGACCGGCGTGTCGGTATAGCCGAAATCCACCGCCACGGCCGGCGTTCCGGCGGCGCGGGCGGTGTCGATATCGGTCCTCGAATCCCCCACCATCACCGCGCGCCGCGCATCGCCTTCGGCCGCGTCGATCGTCAGCCACAGCGTGCGCGGGTCCGGCTTATGCATGGGAAAGCTGCCGCGGCCGCAAATCGCCGCGAAACGGTCCGCCGCCGAAAGTTTTTGCAGCAGCAGCCGCGCCAGGGCCTCGGGCTTGTTGGTGCAGACGGCGAGGCGAAAGCCCGCCGCCTGGAAGCGGTCCAGCGCCGCGAGCGCGCCCGGAAAAAACCGGCTCTCGTCGGCGATATGCGCCTCGTAATGGGCGAGAAAATCGCGCACCAGCGCGTCGGCGCGCGCCGCCTCGAGCGGCGCGCCCTGGCAGGCGAAGCCACGCTCGATCAGCGCCCGCGCCCCGGCGCCCACGAGCGGCCGCGCGTCCGCCAGCGCCAGCGGCGCCAGCCGCTCACGCGTCAGCAGCACATTGAGCGCGCCAATGAGATCATGCGCGGTGTCGACCAAAGTGCCGTCGAGATCAAAAACCAGACAGGGGGGACGCGTCGCCATGGCGTCAGGGCGTAGCCGCGCCGCCACGCAGGATCAAGCGGCGCCGGGCGAATCGCCAAAATTTTGCCCGCTCCGCGCACAGGCTCTGCGTGTAAACTGCGCCCACCGATTCGCGACAGGGAGCGCCCTAATGTGTGAGACGCGCCATTTCCATCCGCGCCGACGTGCGGCTTTGACGGCCGGCGCGGTGGTCTTCGCCCAGCTTGCCGCCCCCGCGGCGACCGCCGGAAATTACGAATTTCTCGCGGCGCCGCAGACGGATCTCAATCGCGTGTTTCGCCTGGACCGCTCCAATGGCGAGGTCGGCGCCTGCCAATACGGCCTGAAGGAAGGCGCCGCCGTCGGCGTGACGCTCTGCTATCCCCCGGGAGAAGGCGCCAGAGCCGGCGCCTTCAGCGAATATGCGCTCGTCGCCTCGCGCCACACCGGCGAAGGCGGCGTGTTCCGCGTCGATCTGCGTTCGGGCATGATGTCGATCTGCTTTGTCCTGAACGAAACCGCGGTCGTCTGCACCCCGCCGGCCAAATAGGCCGGGACAGAAGCTTCGGAGCCAATTCCTGCATGGGCGAATTTTCCTCCGAGGGCATGAAGCGCGCCGCCGCGCGGGCGGCGCTCGCCGCCGTCGCCCCTGGCATGCGGCTCGGGCTGGGCACCGGATCGACCGCGGCGCATTTCGTCGATCTGCTCGGCGCGCGCGTCAGGGAGGGCCTGGAGGTCATTTGCGTGCCGACCTCGGAGCGCACACGCACTCAGGCCGACAGCCTGGGGATACCGCTTTCCACCCTCGACGAAACGCCGCAACTCGATCTCGCCGTCGACGGCGCCGATGAATTCGACGCCGCGCTGCGCCTGATCAAGGGCGGCGGCGGCGCGCTTTTGCGCGAAAAGATCGTGGCCGCCGCATCGACGCGCATGTTCGTCATCGCCGACGCCACCAAGGAGGTGCGCACGCTCGGCGCCTTCCCCCTGCCCGTCGAGATCGACCGGTTTGGCGCCCGCTCCACCCTGCTGCATATCGAGCGGGTCGCGCGCGGGCTCGGACTGATCGGACCGCTGAGAGTGCGCGACGCCGAAGGAGGCGCGCGCTTCATCACCGACGGCGGTCACTACATCGTCGATTGCGCATTCGGCGCGATCGACGATCCTGAGGCGCTCGCGGCGCGGCTTTCGGCGATTCCGGGGGTCGTCGATCACGGACTGTTCATCGGACTCGCTACGGCGATCTTCATCGCCGGCGCCGAGGGCGTTCGGATTATCGGAAACACATCGGACGACGGCTTATGACTTTCGACTATGACCTGATCGTCGTCGGCGCCGGATCTGGCGGCGTCCGCGCCGCCCGCGTCGCCGCCAGCCATGGCGCGAAAGTCGCGATCGCCGAGGAATTTCGCGTCGGCGGCACTTGCGTCATCCGCGGCTGCGTTCCCAAAAAGCTGTATGTGCTCGCCAGCCGCTTCCACGATGATTTTCAGGACGCCGCTGGTTTTGGCTGGCGCGTCGGCGACGTCTCTTTCGACTGGCGGGCGCTCGTCGCCGCGAAGGAAAAGGAGATCACCCGTCTTTCGGGTCTTTACGAAGAGACTCTGGCGAGTTCCGGCGTCGAGCTTATCCGCGCGCGCGCGACGCTCACGGCTCCCAACGAGGTGCGGTTTTCCAACGGCCGTTCCGCCCGCGCCCGTTATATTCTGATCGCCACCGGCGGCGCGCCGGTGCTCGCGCCCCACATTCCGGGCATCGAATTCGGCATATCGTCGAACGAAATCTTCGATCTGCCGAAATTTCCGCAAAGGCTGCTGATCGTCGGGGCCGGATATATCGCCGTCGAATTCGCCAGCGTTTTCGCGCGGCTTGGCGCGCAGACGCATCTCGCCTATCGCGGCGATCTGCCGCTGCGCGGCTTCGACGACGATCTGCGCTCCCGCCTCGCCGAAGCGCTCAAGGCGGCGGGCGTGGCGCACCGGGCCGGCGTTCTGCCGACCCGGGTGACAAAATGCGCAGGCGGCTTTGAGGTCGAGATGAGCGACGGCGCGCCGCTTACGGTCGATTGCGTGCTTGTGGCGACAGGACGCAGGCCGATGACGCAGAATCTCGGATTGGAGGCCGCCGGCGTCGAATTGCGCGAGAATGGCGCCGTCGCCGTCGATGAGCATTCGCGCACCAACGTCGACTCCATCTATGCGGTCGGCGACGTCACCGATCGGCTCAACCTCACGCCCGTCGCCATTCGCGAAGGGCAGTCTTTCGCCGACAGCGTCTTCGGCGCGGTTCCGGCGACGGTCAACTACGACTGCACGCCGAGCGGCGTGTTTACGACGCCCGAGATCGGAACCGTCGGACTGACCGAAGCCGAGGCGGTTGCGCAGCACGGCGCGATCGACATTTACGAGACGCAATTTCGTCCGCTGCGCGCGACGCTCTCGGGACGCGGCGAACGCGTCTACATGAAGCTTATCGTCGAGGGCGCGAAGGGGCGCGTCGTCGGCGCGCATATTTTCGGTCCCGAAGCGGGAGAGATGGCGCAGCTCGTCGCCGTCGCCCTGCGCATGGGGGCGATGAAGAGCGATTTCGACGCGACCATGGCCGTGCATCCGACGATGGCGGAGGAGCTTGTGACCATGCGCGCGCCCGCGCGGCGGCTGCGGCCGCAGACCTAAGCCTCGATCCGCTGGCGCGGCTGCTGCGCCGGAGCCGCCTGCTGCGCCGGTGCCGGAGCGGCGGACTCTGGCGCCCATCTGTCGAGAAGGGCGCGAAGCTTGCGCCGCGCCGCGCCCGTTTTCGCCTCAGTGACGCGGGAGAAGAAATAGCCGGAGACGATGGCGATCCCCATCACCGAGAAAGCCACGGCGAAATTCTGCGGGGTGGCGAGCTGCGTCGCCCAGTCGTTCCCCAATGTGCTGCCGACCGCCGCGCGCGCGAAAATCAGGATCGGCATGTGGATGCTGTAGAGGGAGAAGGAAAAATCGGCGAGCGTCTTGTGGAATTTCGGACGCAGCAGCGCAAAGCCTTCGGACGGCCCGTAGCGGAAGGCAAGCAGAACATTGATGAACAGGCCCGACGCCAGAAGGTCGGCCGCATCCGGGAGCCAGGGATGAGCCTCCAAAACATGCCCGCGCACGACGAGCCGGATGATCGCGACGACGCCGGCGTAGACAAGGAGCGCGATCCAGCGCGAGCGGATCATCGGCCGGGGAAGCAGCGTCGCGAAAGCCCCGCCGGCCCACAGAATATAGCCGAATTTGAACCAGCTCGGCGGCGTCGCCAGCGCCAGCAAAAGCGCCGCGCCCAGCGCGAAACCAAAGACGCGCAGCGCCAGCGGGTAGTTGCGCGCGAAGGGCAGCAGCAGCAGCGGAAAGGTCACATAATACCAAAACTCGCAGGCGAGCGACCATAGAGGTCCGTTGGTGCCGAAATAGTCGAAAACGATGCCCTGCAAATTGAGAAAACTCGCCAAAAACAGAAGCGCGGAAAAATGGCCCTTGAACAGCGGCCAGTCGTAGACGCCGCTCGCCGGGAACAGCCACCTGCCGAGCGAATCAAGAACGAGCGTGAGCACGACGGCGGGGCCGACGACGAGATAGATTCGCGACACCCGATGGATGAAATATTCGCGCAGGAAGCCCTGGTTTTTGCGGATATGCGCCAGCACGGCGCCGCCGACGAGATAGCCCGACATCACGAAAAAGGCGAGCACGGCCTGATGCCCGAGCTCGAAGGCCGAGTAGAACCACCATGCGTAAACGAGCGGCCCGTGCGGCGCGCTCATGATGTCGGCAAGGTTGACGAACAGATTGTTGGTGTGGACGGCCAGCACGACCAGCGCGCCCAGCCAGCGGGACGCTTCGATGAACTGCGACAGAATGAACGGCATCGCCCGGTCGCCCCCTCGCGGTCGCGCTCGCGTGTCCGCTATTTTATAGCCGGATGTCGCTGGCTTCGCCAAATCGCCGCGGCCGCCGCAGGGTCGCATTCGCGGCCCTAATCCTCTATAAGCGGCCGCTGGCGTCGCTGCGAAAACGACCCCAGGGCCCTTCGAAGGCCTGATTTTACGGAGACTTGCGAAGTGGAACGTTGGGCGCCGGGCAGCTGGAGGAATTTACCGATCGAGCAGACGCCGGTCTATCAGGATCAGGCGGCGCTCGCCGAGGTCGAGGGGCAGCTCGGCGGCTTCCCGCCGCTGGTCTTCGCGGGAGAAGCCCGCAATCTGAAGCGCCACCTGGCGGAGGTCGCCGCCGGCAAGGCGTTTCTGCTGCAGGGCGGGGACTGCGCCGAAAGCTTCTCGGAACATTCCGCCGACAACATCCGCGACTTTTTCCGGGTCTTCCTGCAGATGGCCGTCGTGCTGACCTACGCCGCCGCCTCTCCTGTGGTGAAGGTCGGGCGCATCGCCGGCCAGTTCGCCAAGCCGCGCTCCTCGCCGGTCGAAAAGCAGGGCGGCCTCGAACTGCCGAGCTATCGCGGCGACATCATCAACGACCTCGCGTTCGACCCGAAGGCGCGCGAACCCGATCCGCAACGCCAGCTGCTCGCCTATCGGCAATCGGCGGCGACGCTGAACCTCATCCGCGCCTTTGCGGCCGGCGGCTTCGCCAATCTCGAGAACGTCCATCGCTGGATGCTCGGCTTTGTCAAAAGCAGCCCACAATCCGAGCGCTATCAGAAGCTCGCCGATCAGATCACCGAGACCTTAAGCTTCATGCGGGCCATCGGGCTCGATCCCGAGCACCATCCCGAATTGCGCGGCACCGACTTCTACACGTCGCATGAGGCGCTGCTGCTCTGCTACGAGCAGGCGCTGACCCGCATCGACTCAACGACAGGCGACTATTACGCGACCTCCGGCCATATGCTCTGGGTCGGGGACCGAACCCGCCAGGAGGACGGGGCGCATATTGAATTCGTCCGCGGCGTAAAGAACCCGCTCGGTCTGAAATGCGGTCCGAGCCTGAAGCCCGACGCGCTGTTGCGCCTCATCGACGCGCTCGATCCCGAGAACGAGCCCGGCAGGCTCACGCTGATCTGCCGTTTCGGCGCTGACAAGATCGAGGACGCGCTGCCCGCGCTGATCCGGGCGGTGAAGCGCGAAGGCCGCAACATCGTCTGGTCCTGCGATCCGATGCATGGCAACACGGTCAGCGCCGGAGGCTACAAGACGCGGCCGTTCGATCGGATCATGTCTGAAATCCGCAGCTTCTTCGCCGCGCATCAGGCGGAAGGGTCTTATGCCGGCGGCATCCATCTCGAGATGACCGGCAAGGACGTCACTGAATGCATGGGCGGCGCGCGGGCGATTTCAGAGACCGATCTGCGCGACCGCTATCACACCTATTGCGATCCGCGCCTCAACGCCGAACAGGCGATCGAAGTGGCCTTCCTCGTGGCCGAACTGCTGAAGACCGAGCGCCTCGCGCGCGAACAGCGGGAGCAGCACGCGGCGGAGTGACAGGGCGCTAGAGGCGGCCGCGAAAAAATGGAATTCTGTTTTTCGCGTTACGCGGCTCTCACTTTTGGAATCGATCACGCATCCGCATTTGGGCGAGCCCGCCCAAATGCGGCGCATCTAGCCCGTCGTCTCTTCCGCCTCGCGGACCGTCATCTCGGCGCCGTGCCAAACGAAGTCGTCGTAGAGCAGCGCATCGATATACATCACCGGCAACATCAGGTCGCGGACCATGAGCGCCAAAGGCGTGCGCCAGTCGAGCGGGAAGCCGCAGACGCGCGCCAGCCAGATCTCGCCGCCATGCAGCGAAAAGACGATGAGCGTCGTCACCAGCGCCACTGTGGAGATGCCGCCGTCGAGCTGCACGGCGGCATAAGCGCCGAGCACGATCGCGGCGAAACTGCCGTTCATGAATTCCGGGGCGTAATGCGCGGGAAAGGTCGCGCGGCGGAGCCGCGCCCAGCGCACGTGCCGCGAATAGACCTCGCGCGCGGTGCGGCGGCCCAGCGGCTGCTCGAACGGCATGTCGACGAGGCGCACATCCATGCCCTGGGCGCGGATGACCTTGGTGGACGCGGCGTCCTCGGCGATTTCGCTCGCCAGCGCGCGAATGCCGCCGACTCGGTCGAGAACGTCGCGCCGCCACATCATGTTCTTGCCCTGCGCGAAGGCCGCCCCGATCGCCTCGGCGCCATATTGCCAGCGCGCCTGAAAGGTGTTGAGGATCGCGCATTCGACCATCGCCCAGAAGCCGGAAGGCCGCGAGCCGATCGGCATCGAGACGGTCATCGCCGTTTGCGCGCGGAAGGCCGCGAGCATGGTCTGAATATAGTCGCGCGGCGGCAGCGCGTTGGAGTCAGCGAGCACCACATGTTGATGGCGCGCCGCCTCCCAGCCCTTGACGCAATTATTGAGCTTGGGATTGGCGCTGACGTAGTCGTCGCCGACGAGCAGCCGCGCCTCCCGCTCGGGATGCGCGGCGATCAGCCGCTCGACGAGAGGAATGACCGGGTCGCTTGGCGACTGCACGCAGAAAACGATCTCATAGTCCGGATAGTCGAGATCGAAGGTCGCGCCGAGCGTCTCCTCGCTGAACGGCTCGAGCCCGCGCAGCGGCCGCACGACGCTCACCGGCGGCGCATCCGCCGGCGGCGGCAGGGTCCGAGGGCGCGCCCGGCATTTCCGGGACATCAGCGCCATGCTTGTGAAATTGAGGATGAGAATGACGGCGCACCAGCCGGCGCAGATATAGGCCAGGATCATGAACGGCGCTTTTTCTTAAGAGTCGTAATGCGAAGAGCTGCAACGCCGGACGCTGGCGACATCGCTCGATTTCCGGCGCGCAAGGCCGGGGCGTGGCCAATTCGATATTCCGCCTGACAAAGGCGGAGCCTCTTGGCAAAAAGATGATAAGGCGAGAACCTTCTCCCGGCGCGACGCTGAGGAGATGTGCTGCGGAAATTCCTCCTCGACCCCCTCTCGAAACTCCTGACGAAGCTTCCTCATGACCTCTCCGATCGTTCGTTTCGCGCCCTCGCCGACGGGCCGCATCCATATCGGCAATGCGCGCGTCGCGCTGTTCAATTTCTTGTTCGCCGTCGCGCACCATGGACGATTCGCGCTACGGTTCGATGACACTGATTTTGCTCGGTCCCGCGAGGAATTCGCGCGCGGGATCGAGATCGATCTCGCGTGGCTCGGCATCGTTCCCGACGCGGTGTTCCGGCAGTCGGAACGCGTGGCGCTTTATGAGGACGCCGCCGATCGCCTGCGGCGGTCAGGCCGCCTCTACCCTTGCTATGAGACACAGGAAGAATTGGAGAAGCGCCGCAAGATGCAGCAGGCGCGCGGGCTTCCGCCTGTCTACGATCGGGCGGCGCTGCGGCTGACGGCGGCCGAGCGCGCGGCCTTCGAGGCCGAGGGTCGGCGTCCGCATTGGCGCTTCATGCTCGAGCCGGGCGTCGTCGAATGGAGGGATCTCGTTCGCGGTCCGGCGCATATCGACTGTTCCGCGCTGTCCGACCCCGTCCTGATTCGCGCGGACGGCAGTTTTCTTTACACGCTGCCCTCGGTCGTCGACGATATCGACATGGGAATCACGCATGTCATCCGCGGCGAAGACCACGTCACCAATACGGCCGTTCAGCTGCAACTCGCCATCGCGCTCGCGCCGGAGGCGCCGACGCCGACCTTCGCGCATCACAATCTTCTGATCGGCGCGGGCGGCGAAGCGCTGTCGAAGCGGAGCGGATCGCTCTCCATCGCCGCGCTGCGCGAAGACGGCTACGAGCCCATGGCGGTCGCCGCGCTGGCGACGCTGACGGGCTCTTCCGACAATGTCCATGCCGTGCGCTCGCTCGCCGAACTCGCACAGCGTTTCGATATCTCGCACGTCTCACGCAATCCGGCGCGTTTCGACCCGGCCGATCTTGAAACGCTGACGCACCGCACGCTGGCGCTCTACGACTATGAGGACGTGCGCGCGCGTCTCGAAGCCTTGACCATCGTCGGTCGCAAGGCCGAGCCCTTATGGCGCGCGGCGCGCGGCAATCTTGCGCGGTTCGACGACATCCTGACATGGTGGCGCGTCGTCGACGCCGAGATCGAGGCGATCCGCGAAGACGAGCCGTTTCTGAAGGACGCGGCGCGGCTTTTGCCGTCGGAGCCGTGGGACGAGACCACCTGGGCGGCCTGGACGAGCGACATCAAGACGGCGACAGGGAGGAAGGGCAAAGCCCTCTTCCACCCCCTGCGGCTGGCGCTGACCGGCGCCGAGAGCGGGCCGGAGCTCGCCGCGCTGTTGCCGCTCATCGGCCACGCCAAGGCGCTGACGCGGCTCGTCGGCGCCAATGAATGAAAGCGAAGCGCTCGTGCCCTATCTCGCCAACATCCACGAAATTATCAACGTCGCAGGTCTGGTTCTCGACATGGCCGGCGTGCTGATCATTGTCGCCGGCGCGGCCTGGTCGACTCTCGCCTATCTCGCGCGCTGGAGAAGAAACGCTCTGACCTACCGCGGATACCGAAGAGACGTCGGCCGATCGATTCTGCTCGGCTTAGAGTTTCTGGTCGGCGGCGACATCATCCGGACCGTGTCGGTCGAACATCCGAGCCTCGAGAACGTGTTCGTCCTCGGCCTGATCGTGATGATCCGGACGGCGATGAGCTTTACCATGGAGGCGGAGCTGGAAGGCCGCTGGCCGTGGCAGGGCCGGAGCCTGGAGACGCCGGCGGCAGGCGAAGATGAATCGGCGCCGTCATCGGACTAAAGTTGGAGTGTTATCCATGGCGATTCCCGAAAAAAGTATCGCCTAAACTCAGACAAAGGATATTTTCATGTATTACCACGTCTACAAAGACGCAGCCAATCAGTGGCGGTGGACGCTCATCGCCGCGAACAACAAGAAGATCGCGAATTCAGGCGAAGGCTATATTAATAAGGCCGACTGCCTGAGCGCTATTGAACTGGTGAAGGGGTCGGCGTCAGCTCCCGTTCGCGAAAGCTGAGCGCCGCACCGGCGCAAACGAGGCGCGGCTTGCTACGCATAATCCGCTGCGCAGAACGCTTTCGCGCCCGGCCTCGCATTTGCCGCGCGCCAAACTCAAGCGGGCAGCACCGAAACGCCGAACAGCCAGGGATGCAGATAGAGCACGATCAGGAACAACGCCGTTCCGGCGCCGACCGCGATCGCGTCGCCGCGCGTGAATTCTGAGGTCCGCGGCGCGCCTCCGTCGCCGCGCTTTTTGACGGCGATGCGGTCGAAGACCCCCCAAACGAGGAACGATCCGAACAAGATCATGCCGCCGAGGTCGCCATTGACGAGAAGATGCGCGAGCGCCCAACTTTTGATCGCGACCAGCGTCGGATGGCGCAGCCAGCCGCGAATCCGCCCGGGGGGCGCGCGCCGGCTCGCGAGCGCGACGAAGGCGAACCAGACGAGCGGCATGGCGAGATGGCGCCCCCATGACGGCGGCGTCCAGACATAAATCATGCCTTCCGCACGATAGCGGATGAATCCAACGACGATGAGCGCGAGACCGATGGCGGCGACGAGCGAATAGACGCCCTTATAGGTCTGAAGGCCGTAACGCTCGATCAAGCCGGTGCGCGTTTCGCGACAAGCCGTGAGCGTGTGGACTCCAAGAAAAATAATGATTCCGAGAATGAGAATGAGCATGGCCTCTCCGCCTTCCATATCGATTCGCGTCTAGAGCGAATTCATGAATGTGCTTTCTTGAATCGACGCATTTTCTACGCCTAACCGGTATCCTCTTCGGCCGAAAATGCTTCAAAAGCACCGCACCTGCGCCTCCGCCTGCGCGCGGCGCAACTCTTGAAGCATATCGCGCGCCGCGTCGGTGTTGCGCATCAGCGCCCCCACCTGCCCCGCCTGCTGGTTGACGCTCGCGACGGTTTCGGCCCTGACGTAGCGTTCATAGGGCAGAATGGTTGCGATGACGTCGATGGAGCAGGAGCACTGCTCCAAAGACAGGCGGGTATCGCCATTGGCCTTCATGCAGCCGAAGACGTAATCGGCGCGCGCGGAGGTGGGATAGTCGTTGAGAGCGATCGCCCAAGCCGAGCCGCCCAGCAGCGCCACCAGCGCAAAAACAAGAAATGTCGAAACCGCCCGCATCTTTTCTTTCCTGACGCGTTTTCGCCTGGCGCAGCCTATCGCAGCCGCAGGCGCAACGCCATGAACCGTCTTGACGTCAGACGGAAGACGCGCAAGTTGCGCTATAGAGCGGCGCTGCGCGCGAGACTTCGCCTTGGCGCGGCGCGGCTGATGAGGATGCGGCTGGATCATGCGGCGGATGTCGACCGCCGCCGGGCTCGCGCCCCAAGCGCGCGAGCGGCGGCGACGGGCGTCGCCGCAGCCGCGCCTTGTCGGGACGCGTCGTCCAGCCTTCGAACCCGGAGGACGGCATGTCAAAACCCCTTAATGTCCTGAGCGCGCTCGCGCTGGCGACGCTCGTTTGCGCCCCGGCGCCGAGCGCCTCTGCACATGGCGCGATGCAGCGCCGACAGAACGCCTGCCTGCTGCAGGTGGGACCCGACTTTATGTATTTCTCCGGCTATCAGCCTGCCGCCTCGCGCAACAGGTTCTGCGAGGACATTCCCGCGACCGGGGAGACGATTTTCGTTCTGGATTACGCTCAGAACGAGATGCGGGAAATGTCGACGGATTTCCGCATCATCCGCGACGTCGGCGATAAGGAAGAGCAGGAGCGGCTCGATGCGCTCACGGTCGCCTATCTGCCGCCAAAGGTTTACCCCGCGGGCACGCTGAACTTCGAACATGACTTCAACGAGAGCGGCGCGTTCGTGGGGATCGTCACCGTCGACGGGCCGCACGGCGAACATTGGGTGTCGCGATTCCCCTTCACCGTCGGCGGCCGGCCGATGTCCGCGCGAATGCCTTACTTTCTTTTCGCCGCGGCCGGCGCGCTGGCGCTAGCGCTGTTTGTCTGGGGCAGGGACCGGCCGCACGGCGTCTGACTGAAGTAACGGCCCTATCGTCATGCGGCGGTCAATTTCGACGCGCATAGACTGCGCGGAGCCTTCCGTCGTGCAGCGTATCAGGGAGTCTCAAACGCCGGACCGGAGGTACGTCCGGCGTTTTTTATTTTACGTTCCGTCCCCGAACCGCCGGGGTCCGGTCACGCAACGATTCAAAAAAAACTATGTGATTTTGGATAGTTAACCGATTCTGCCTCTTGCCGAAATCCCGCGGTGTTGCGATCATCGGGATCGGCGGGGAGCTGCTATGGGCGCATCGATCAAGCGGTTTTCAGGATTCTGTTACAGCGAACAAGGAGGATTACAGCGCGACGGCAAGCGCATCCACCTTGGCCCGCAGGCGCGCGAACTCCTTGAAATACTTCTAGAATCTCCTGGCGCTCTGGTAAGCAAACGCGAGATCGCGGCGCGCCTTTGGCCGGATCGCGCCCCGTCCGACGATTCCATCGACCGCTGCGCCTATCTCTTGAGAAAGCCGCTACGCGAGGCCGGCGGGGAGGATTTGATCGCGACCGCCTACGGCCGGGGGCTGTCGCTCCGCAGTTCGGTCGAAATCATTGAGGAAGGCTCCGCTCCGCCGCTCCGGCTCGCGTCATCGACCGAACCGCATATTCTCGACCTCTGGCAGACCGCTTATGAGCTTGCCGGCGACCGCACGCGAGAGGGCTTCGCCCGCGCCCAGGACGCGATCGCCTCCGCCGCCCAGCTCGACCCGGACAACCCGGCGATCTGGTCGCTCGCCGCGGATATCGCAGCGGGTCGCGCCGTTCGCGGATTTCTTCGCCCCGCCCAGGCGGCCGCGATGATTGAGGACTTCGCCGGCCGGGCGCTCGCCGCCGCCAGCGATCATACGCCGGCGCGGGCCGTCCTTGGCTGGGCGCGCGGCGCGCTGAAGGGAGAGGTCTCCGAGGGCCTGGCCCTCCTCGATCAGGCGGTCGCCGAGGATTCCCTTTACGGCAAGGCGCGCGTCTACCGCAGCTGGCTGCTGGCGGCTGCTGGTCGCCTCGAAGAGGGGCTCGCCGATTGCGAGGAAGGCTTGGTCGCGTCGCCGCATGATCAGGCGCTGCTTTCGCTGCGCGCATGGCTTATTCTCTGCGCCGGCGACCTCGAACGGGCGCGTCGCACGGCGCGAGACGGACTCGATTTGAGGCCAGACGCCGCGACTCTGCATCTTGTAATGTCGATCGCCTATAGCTTGCAGGGCCTTCACGAGCAGGCGGTGAACGGGGCGCGGCGCGCCGTCGCGGGAAGCCGGGACGATCCCTTCCAGGCGAGCGTGCTCGCCTATGCGCTCGCGCGCGCCAACCGCGACGCGGAAGCCGAGGCGCTGATTGACAGACTTGCCCAGGACGCCGAGCTCTATGCGCCCCCATGCTTTCTGGGGGCGGCGTTGTTCGCGCTCGGCAAGCGGGCGGAAGCTCTCGACGAAATTCGACGCGGATTCTCCGAAGGTTGTCCTTGGAGCGCTTTCGTTCTCGTCGATCCGCGTATCGTGGCTCTGCGCCCCTCGATCCACGGACTGAGCGGCGCGCCGCAGGCCGAGGCGCGCCAGTCCGGTTGAAATTGGGCGCAGCAACGCTTATTGGCGCTGCACAGCGTTCTTCCGGAAGGTGAAAATGATCGGCCGTCTCAATCATGTCGCTATCGCCGTCGATAGCGTCGAAAAGGCCTCCGCCATCTACCGCGACGCCCTCGGGGCGAAGGTCTCATCTCCAGAAAGTTTGGCGGAACATGGCGTCACGGTCGTTTTCGTCGAACTGCCGAACACCAAGATCGAACTGCTCGAGCCCTATGGGGAGAACTCGCCGATCGCGGGCTTCGTCGCGAAAAACCCGGCCGGCGGCATCCATCACATCTGCTACGAAGTCGCGGACATTCTCGACGCCCGCGAGCAGCTCAAGGCCTCCGGCGCGCGCGTGCTGGGCGACGGGGAGCCCAGGATCGGGGCGCATGGCAAGCCCGTGCTGTTTCTGCATCCCAAGGATTTCTGCGGCGCGCTGATCGAACTCGAGCAGGCCTGATGCCCTTTTCACTGCCGCTGGCGGCCGCGATCTACCTGACGATCTGGTGGATCGTGCTGTTCGCCGTGCTGCCGCTGGGCGTTCGCTCGTCCGAGGAGGCCGAGGAAGAGCTTCCTGAAGGCGCCGATCCCGGCGCCCCCGCCGCGCCCGATCTCCTCAGGAAGGCGGGGATCACGACGGTGGTCTCCGCCCTCCTCTTCGGCCTCGTGGTGGTTTTCGCGAAAGTGATGCAGTGAGCGCCGCATGGCTGCTTGCCGGGGGTTGACCGGCCCGCCGCCCGCCGGTAGTTGATCGCAGGAAACGCGGGACAATCGGCCCGCGCGGCCGAACGGGACCGACCCGCTCAGTCGACTTCGGCGGCGCTGGCGTCCGCCGCCTCTGGAGCGAGCGTGTAGCTCAGTCGGTAGAGCACCTGACTTTTAATCAGGGGGTCCCGGGTTCGAGCCCCGGCGCGCTCACCAAGAAAATCAGATGCTTAATTGGACTTGCGCCACGCCCGCGTTCGCTGCGCCGCAGTCTGGTAAGCTGATGGTAAGCAGAATTGACGATTTGGCTCAGCAAGCGGACATATTTGTCGAATCTGACGATTCCGCTCAAAATCACGCCAGACTGCGGACATATTGATCCCGCGCCGACGAGCTATCGTTACTCCCGACGATCACTGATCTTCGCGCACAGGGCGTCGATCGGTCTCCGCAACCTGATCGTCGCCCGCCTGCTTCCGGCGCCTCCCGAAGACAGCGTTATCTAGGAGAATGACCCGATGCATCGGAAGAGACTGATTGGCCTCGGCTTTCTTGCTCCGCTTTTCCTGTCCCTCGGCGCCGGCGTACAGGCGAATGAGATCAAGTCGCAACCCGACGACAAGATCCTCGCGCCTTTCGACATTGTCGAAACGAAGGTGACGACAAAAGGCGGGTACGCCATTTTCGAGATGAAGGTGCGCGGCGACGCCGCCAAGTCGCGGCCCAGGGCGACGGGCAGGTTTCAGGGCTCCGGCGTTTACGCATATGTCTGGCCGACGTCGCTCAACAGTGCGGACATCGGCTTCGACAAGGATCAGGGCATTGTCGCGCTCGCCCTCACCTTCCATCCGGATTTCGACGACGCGGCCAAAGGCGCCAGGAATCGTGACCGTTGGCATCCACACTGGGTCGTGCTGACGGAAGACAAGTCTTGCGGAGGCGGTCTCAAGGTGCGCGACATTCCGAAAGACGCGCATCCCAAGTTGCCAAAGACCTGGCCCGGCGTAGCGATTCTGATCGACAGTCCCAGTTATCTGACAGCGATCTCCGGCAGCACGGTCAAAGTGCGCGTTCCGCTCAAGAAGATTGGCGCTCTGAAGTCCGCTTCCTTCGATGGCGTTACGGCGGGGCTACGGGTCAGCGCCGATCTTGGGGCGCCGCTTCTCTGCGTCGCCAATGTGTTCAAGATGACCTCTGGCGATCTGAGCCTTTCCGGCAAGGTTGGGCCGTCTAGCAGGAAGGCTCCCCGCGTGAACAAGTTCGGCCAGCGCTGACCGGGAGAAAGGCTGCGGACATGAACGCGCCGGCCTTTGTGCGCCGGCGTCGCGCGTCAAATGGGCGAGCTGCGCGAGAAGGCAAGCCCGAGCGAAAAAACCTCTGCCCCACCGCGGCCCGCCCACGCACGAAAAAACCCGGTCGTCACCGGTCGGTCGGGAGTTTTGCGGTTGAAGGATTGTCGCGCATCAGCAGGCGACTCGGACCTCCGGGAACAGGTGAAGCTTCGCAACTCCGCTTTCCTCGGTCCGGTCCGGATGGACAACCCATTGCAAGCTCACAGCCAGAGCGGATGGTCCGCCCAGGCGACAGGCGCCACATCGCCGGATATTCGCTTTGGGGACCATTGAGCGCAGTCAACGCCTCCGCCTATTCGGCATTGGACAACTGTCCGCACTCGCGGTCGTATTCCAGTTTTGGACGCGAAAGAATGTGCTCTTGCGTTGCGCCGGCCGCTTTAATCGGCCGCCGTGAACTCTTCGAGGTCATCGTGGGTTTCGGCGCGATTCTCTGGGGTCCACATCCCAAGCTTGAATCGCCCCAGCGATACGCCTTCGACCGTTCTCAAATCGACTCGTAGAGGTTTCAGACGGGCCAATAGGCGTCAGGCCGGGGGATGGCGAAAAACAAAATGCGGATAGATCTGCTCCGACAGAAGTCCGTCACGCGCGATCACACAGGATTCTACCGCTTCAGTGGCGCCCGCCGTCTCTCGCGGACAAAGCGGTCTCTCGCCGTTTTGATCGGCGGGTCTTATGCCCAGAGCCGTTCCCCCTCGCGCCATGTTCTTCCTTGGATCCGTCGCGTGTCTCAAGGTGCGGCACAAAGGGGAGGAACGCACGTCTCATTGCGTCGATGGAATAGTGATCTTCGATAAAGCGCACGCCGCGTGCGACGTTATTCTTGGCGTCACGCCGGTCGGTTTGCGCGAGCAAGACAGCGTCGGCAAACTGCTGAGCCTCGTCGGCGACATAGCCGATGGGCTCCGGTGGATACAGCCCCTGCATCCCGACGGTCGTCGCCACGAAGGGCGTGGCATGGAAAAGCGCTTCAATCGTCTTGCCCTTGACGCCGCCGCCGAACCTCAGGGGAATGACCGCGACCCCGACGGTCGCATAGAGCTGGGCCAAGTCCTCGTCGCTCAATCGGCCTCTGAGGACGATGCAGTCAGATTCAAGCCGCGCGATTTCTGCATTGCTCGTCGAGCCTACGACATTAAGCTTGGCGCTGGGCCGCACGGCGCGAATGAGCGGCATAACCTCCGTGGAGAACCAGACGAGCGCATCGACGTTGGGCGGATGAGATCCGCCTACGAACAGCAACTCATCAAAGTTTCGCTTGTCGAAGCGCGCAAGGTTCGCGCGGGCGATTGACAGTTCCTCATGCAGATATCCGAGCATTGGAACATCCGCTGCAGCGCACCCATGCAAAGCCTGCTTCACCTCGTCGCGCTCTTCCGCGCTCGGATAAAGCACGACATCCGTTTTACGCCAATTGGCGAATTCCTGCGTGCGGACATTGTCTATCTCAAGGCGCAAATCGGGATTTTGATTCAGTTGGAGCTCCAGCTCCATGCGCTTGTAATGAATGTCGTGGCCATAATAGAGCACGCGGCAAGGCGAATTCGCTCGTATATCCTCATAATATTTGATCGCGACGTGCGGCCGGCTCAGCAGCGCGTAATCGAAATACTTGCCGTTCGCTGACATGAAGCTGTCGAAGCGATCCACATAGGCGGCGGAGTAGATGACTTCCACGCCCTGGTTTTGCAACGTTCGGCAATATTCGCGATCCTCGTTGAGATTATCCGGCCAGAACGTCACTCGAAAACCCCACTCGAGGAACATGCGGATGAAGTGGTACATGGTCCGCGAACCGGCGTCGCGATCCCATTGTGGGATATAGTGATCGACGACCAGAATATGTGGACGTCCGCGAGAACGGTCGCGCGCCAGAAATACGTTTTGAGCGTTGGCGAAATGACTCGCTTGAAGAATGGGGCTCCAGCGTTCAAGCAGCTTTTTCTGGTTCGCCACCTGATAGGCTTTGATGCCGCTGTTCGTGTCCTTGCCGTGGCTCTTACCCTCGTGATGCACGACCTCTGAATGAGGCGCGTAGACCGTTTTCAGGCCCGAGTCGCGCACCCGGAACGCGAGATCGGAATCCTCGCAATACGCAGGCTTGTATATCAAATCGAAACCGCCAAGCTCCTTCCAGGTTTCCGTCGGCAAGGCGATCGATGCGCCGGAAATGTAGTCAACTTCCTTTAGATAGTTGAATTCGGGAAGGCGGGGGTCGCTGTTGCGTCCAAAATTCCAGGCGGATCCGTCGTCCCAAAAAATACCTCCGGCTTCTTGTAGCGTGCCGTCTGCATTCAAGAGTTTGGAGCCCGACAGGCCACAATGCGGATCGCGCATAAAGACGTCGATGAGTTCGTCGAGCCAATTTGGAAGCGTTAAGGTGTCGTTATTTAGGAACACCACATATTTGCCCTTGGCGACCTTCGCGGCGGCATTACAGTTTTCAAGAAATCCTAAGTTCTTCTTATGACGAACGTGAACGATGGCGCCCCCAGCCTTCGAGAATGACTCTTCTGTCGCGTCGGTCGAGCAGTCGTCGCCGATAATGATTTCATAATTGTAATGAGATGCATTTTCGAGAATGCTGACGACGGACGTCAGCGTAAAAACGAGATTGTTATAGACCGGGATGATGATCGACACATCGATCTTTCGCCGTTGCGGGCGGCCCAACGCACGGTGATGACGCAAACAGCCCTTGAGATGCTCAAAATCCGCTGACTGGACAAAGTCCCCTGGTCGATCGCCGTAGCGATCGACCACAGACATAAGAAAGACGTAGAGATCAATGCCGTTCTCGCCGTAAGTGTCGATAATATAGTCGCGCAGTCGTTGGGGCAGCCAGTAAGAAAATCCTGGTTTGGGCGGCCACGCAGGTCCGGAAGAAGTGGAAGAAGTGGAAGAAGGGGTGGAGGATGAGGAGGGCGCGTCCAGGTTCCCGACGCTCAGCGGGGGCGGCGCGGAAACGTGCGTTTCGCCGAAATCCATAAAGGCGGACAAAGGGTCTAAGCGCCGCCAGTAAGCATCCGGCACAATACTGCGCATATCCGCCAAGCTAATTCTTTCGTTTGTCTCGCGTTGATCCTGCGCGCCGACCAGGACGAAATGGGTCAGCGCATCATAGGCGGCGGTACGGGCGTCGCGATTGACTCGCAAATAATAGTCGACATCAAACAGCGGATGAGGCGCGCGTTTTTCGAAGCCGCCAAAGCGCACGAAATGGACAAGCGGATTGAGCAGCGCGCTGGCGACGTCCGGATTATTCGCTAGATACCAATCGCCCGCGAAGGCCCGATGGGGTCGGCGTCCCTCTCTCCAGCCGATCGCACAATAGTGCAGAAGCGGGCAGACGCCCTGCCGACGGACATCGCTATTTTCGTGCAAATAGAGGTCGGCGTCGAAAAGGGGGTGGGGGCTCGACAAATAGAGTTCGCGCTGACTGAGATAGGCCAGCACCGGACGCTTTTTCTCCGCAAATCCGGGCTGGCGACTGAGGCGATCGACCCAGATCAAGGGATGGGGGTCCCGCATCTCCTTTTCGCCAAATTGGATGTAGTGATCAAGAGGATCGAGATTTTGAGCGGCGACATCTTTATTCGTATGGGCATAGAAGCTCACGTCAAATAAAGGATGCGGTGAACGACGGAGACTTTTACCATTGCGCAGGTAATGCAGGAGTGGAGCGGTGACGCCGATGTCTGCGACGTATAACGCTCTGTACCAAGCGCTGCAGAAATAAGGATGCGGATCGCGATCTTCCTTAAAGCCGTCTCGCACATAATGCGCCAAGGGATCAATTCCACTTTGCGCGACATCCGGATTGCTTTCGAGATACCAGACCGGATCGAATAGGCCTGATTTTTCGATTTCCCGACGCTCCGTCCGGCCAAGAGCGGGCGCATCTGGGGGCGGCGCAATCGCTGACCGCAGGCGGCGTTGATAGGGAACGAGCCCTAGAGGGGACGCGGCGAGGCGCAGACGCGTGTCATGCACGGCGCGGGCAATCTGCCGCTCGACCGCTTGTTTAACGTCAATGACCCGCATTTGCTGCTCAAAGCGCTGCACTTCTGCGGCCTGCGCCGTGGCCGCCGCTGCGAATCGAGCAAGAACTTCCTTTTGACGGTCAAGCTCCTCTCTCGCCTCGGAGAGTTCGCGAGCAAACCTTTCCCTCTCCTCTTCCACTGCGCTATTGTCACCATATGCTCTAGCGAAGTCGGCAGCCGATTTCTTGAGTTGCGCCTCAGCGCCCCTTAGCGTTGCTTTTGTTGCTGCGATCGTCTTCCTGAGCACGCGCTGTTCGCCTCCCATTCAAATCGTAATTCACAAGATTTTCCAGCCGCCGCCCTTCCTTAGCACGCGCGCCGCTTTCCCTACGAAGGCTATGGTCCACAATGCGCTTCTAATATCTCCAATGAGACGACCACGCCGAAGCTACCGCCTTATGAAGGTCAGCGAATCGCAGGTCGCGGTTCCATTTCTAGCCGCTTATCGCCTTGATATTTCTCGGTAGCATGTCGGATCACGGCTTCGTCCATATCAATTCCCGCCACCATAGGTCGGGCGAACTGTGCGAGGACCATGTATGCTCCATAGCCTTTCGCGGCACGCGACATCGAGAACGTCCTGTCCCGCAAGGATGCTGCTACGGAGCGCATAGCGATGGCGGCGCCCATGAGCAGTCTGACCGCTCAGTTCCGGCGTAAATCGCTCAAGGTCTTTCGACATGTGCGCAGCACCCCGTTGAGAGTCAAAGAATTCCTCGATTGGGACAATGCTCGTAACTCTATTTCGCAACGGAAAGGGAAAGCGATCGGAACGCTACGCCGAGCGTTCGTTCGTCGTGACTGAGGCCTAGATCGCGCGGACAGACAGCGTTGGGCATCAAGAACGTGATCAGGCAATCGCCGGGCTTGAGAAAGATTGATTCGATTCGCGCCACCTGCACGCCCGGATTGACGATCGGCCAAAAGGCGACGAAGGCTCCATTGAAGAAAACGTAAAGTTCCTGTTCAACGCCGCGCGCGACCAGCGGGATCGTGTCGACCTCCAGCATGAGGTCGTCTTTCGCATATTCCATCATGAAACGAAGCTTGGCAACATGTCCCGCCCACGTGTGTTGCCTGTCATTATTGTCGTGCAGCCATCCCTCGTTACCCCACAGTCTATAGTCGCCAGAAGAACCAAACTGTACCGAAAAAGGAATGCTTGGCATAGAGAATTACCCTCATCTACGTGGGATTGCCTATGGCGCGAACTGATGTTTTGAGCGCCCTGTCGCGCCAAGTTCGGCACAGGGACCGCCAACCTCTAGCCGGTCGAATTGTCGCATACAAGCGGTAGGATAGGGAGCATTTGGCGCAAATTGCGGCAGACAGAAAAATTTGCTGCGCGCGGGCGCGGAGCCGGTTCAATACGAATGAGGCGGGGCGCCAGCGCAGCCGCATATTTAATACGCCAGGTCGCAGCCCATGACTTCAGCGGCGACGCGAATAGTTGCGGTCTCATCGAAACTGCTGGGGCTCCAGCGCAATATTTCAAGCGATTTCGCTGAAGTTTTCCGCCATCCATATTAATTCCGCGATAGTCTTCCGGGTTGTCATTGCGCGTCGATTTCAACCGGCGTCGCCTCTTGATCGCCCCGCTGCAGCAAAATTAAATCGACAATCATGCCGCAACAGGCATCGCCGCCGCAGCCCGACCCGCAGGGCTGATCGCCTGTTGCTCTCGCACGCCCGCAGGCGTATCAACTGCCTCAACTCCACTCGCCGCTGGATGGCAAGTTCAAAGGCAGCGTCACCCATTCGCGCTCTTTTAGAATAGTTTACTGATGGCAACGTTATGCGTATCCGCGCTGCCTGCAGCGTTTGGCGGCGCGCTGCTAAGTTCGTCATGCAGAAATTCTCAAAAGGCCGCAGTGGAAATACGACAGTCAGGAATGTAGATTATGGTCTTTAACGTCGCCTCTCCTTTTGACAATCTTTCCCAAGCGGACTTACAAAAGCGGGTGCTGGATTTTGCTTCATCGAGACTTACGAAGAACTGGGACAAGTCAATCCTCGACCAGTATGTAAACGCCGTAATTCCCCGTTCGATTTTTTTTCGTAGCGCCGCGGCGAATGCGCATTTGCTTGATCTTGGGGCGGGCGATGGGGGGTTGGCGACGCTGAAAGTGTGGCCTTTTGTTACGCGTCGCGACATCAGAATGCACGCGGTCTCGCTTGAGGAAGGCGCGCAATTTTCGCTTTACGAAGATTTTGAGTTAGCCGATTTCGAGAAAACCCTTCCTGATTTCAATGGCTTGCTTTTCGACGCCATCATGTGCTCTCATTTCATCGAGCACATTTCCGACCCGCTCAGGGCCCTTCAATTCTTCGCGACCCGGCTCAAGCCAGGCGGAGCCGTCTATTTGGAATGGCCGCACCCCGTCTCGAAGAAGATGCCCTCGTTGACGGTGCTGCGCGACATGGGCATCGACGTCATGACGACCAATTTTTATGACGATCTGACGCATAAGGAAGCGTGGGAGATGAACGACATCGCGTCGGGACTGCAATCGACAGGTTTGCAAATCAACGCCTGCGGCCGGGTCTGGTTCGATTTCCTCGCAGACGAACTCATGACGCATGGGAAAGCCACCAATAATGCCGTCGATATGACCTACGCCGTATGGTATAAATTTGCGTGGGCGCAGTATCTCATTGCTTCCAAGCCCTTTTGAGCGAGTTCACAACGGCGAGTCCGAGCATTGACGGCTGGCGCCGCCTGCCGCTGAATTTACAGGCGGTAAGGAAAGAGCTTGCGGCCGCCGAGACGCAATTCTTGCAGATTGCGCCATGCCTGCCCGTCTCGACTCGATCCTGTTCGTCGAGCGGCGAATGCGATAAAAAAAACGCTTGCCGCTGCGCTCGATAGAGGCGGCGGCGCCGGGCGCACAACTGGCAGGAGCCATCTCATGTTTATCGCCATGAACCGCTTCAAGATCGTCAAGGGAAAGGAACAGGCGTTCGAAGACATCTGGCGATCGCGTCAGTCCCGACTCCAGGAAAGACCCGGCTTTATCGTCTTTCATCTGCTCAGAGGTCCCGAGCGGGAAGACCACATCCTCTATTCGTCCCATGCGCTGTGGGAGACGCAGCAGCATTTCGTGGACTGGACGCATTCCGAACATTTTCGGGAAGCTCATAAAAACGCCGGCCAGAATCGCAGTCTTTACCTTGGCGGTCCCGAGTTCGAGGGCTTCGAGGTTGTTCTCACCGAGACGAACCCCCACTATGCGCCGGCGGCGGCGGAACAGCGTTAAATCACGCGCGCCGTTTCGGGCTTCCCGGACGGGCCGAGAGCCGTGCGCGTCACCGGCCATTGAAATGCACGACGCCGAGCCCCGCGCAATCATAGCCGCCAAAGGCGCGGGTTTACTCCATATACGAATAATCGCCTCAGCTTTTGAAGAGCTACGCTTTTTGGCAAGGCGCTGACCTCTTGGGCAGATCGGCCCTCGGACCTGAGCGAAATTTACGCATGACTCCGTTTGCTAGTTAAAATATACAGCGAAACGCAGTCGAAGCCGGGCGTGATGCTGACGTCGGGTACGGGCGGAGCGGTGATATGGTGGATTTTCGCAGCTGTGTTCTCGCGCTCTCGATTGGCTTGTGCGCGAGCCAGGTTTGCGCAGAAACTCCCGCGCCATCGCTGCCCGCGGGCGGACGGGCGGCGCCCCTCATGGTCTTTGCGGCGGCCAGCCTGAAAAATGCGCTCGACGCCGTGGTCGCCGCCTATAAGAGCAAGACGGGCGGCGACGCGACGGTCAGCTACGCAGGCTCGATGGCGCTCGCGAAGCAAATCGCGTCGGGAGGGCCGGCGGAAATATTCGTTTCCGCCGACGCCGCGTCGATGGACTATCTCGCCGAAAAAAATCTGATCCAGCCGAAGACGCGCTTCGACCTCCTTGGCAACGCCCTGGTGCTGATCGCGCCGCGAACATCGAAGCTGGAGAAGGTTGCGCTTACCAAGGAAGCGTTGGGGTCGGCGATCGGAGAAGGTAAAATCGCGACCGGAGAAATTACTTCGGTCCCGGTTGGCAAATACGCAAAGGCCGCGCTCGACACCCTTGGTCTTTGGAGCGTCGCGAAGCCGCATTTTGCCTTCACGGATAATGTTCGCACAGCGCTGATGTTTGTCGCGCGCGAAGAAGCGCCGCTCGGCATCGTCTATCTCACCGACGCCAAGGCCGAGCCTAGGGTAAAGATCGTCGCGACCTTTCCCTCGACCTCGCATCCGCCCATCGTCTATCCCGCCGCGTTGACGACAAACGCTAAAGGCGCCGCGCCGTCGAAGTTTATCAATTTCCTTAAAGGCCCGGCGGCAAAATCTATTTTCGTCGAGCAAGGATTCCTTGCGCTTCACTGAAACACTGACGAGACCCGCAAGCCGACAGCGTTTAGAGGCGGACGAAATCGACGATGCGGCGACAAGTCGACCGGCGGTCGTCTTGAGCCCTCTCGGTTGCCGCACAACGGCGTGAATTTGAGCTGGATATTTGCTGTGACCATTGCGCAACAGCCTCGCCAAAAAACGCGACTATTGCACCATGCGGGTTAACAACTCGATTATATTCTAATATTCGATATATATATAATTTACATGACGAGACTCTCGCTTCCCGGGCTGAAGCGCCGGGCCTTCGAGCGATACGCGGGTAAAGGCCATGTCGACCGGCGAAAATTCCAAAAAACTCACAGCCGCCACGCTCGGCGTCATCGTCGGCGCCGCCCTTGGCGTTCCTGACGCGGTGCTCGCCGAGGACAGGGCGAGGTCGGGCGCAGTATCGATGAAAGCCCGCCGATCGGAGGACGCCAGCGCGTCAGCCAAGGAAAAGGTCACGGCGTCTGGAGCGCCTGGGGAGAAGAAGAGCTATTACGTGCCGACCCGCGCCTATCGTTTGGAGCCGGCGCCGGATATTCCGCCCTACGTCCGGAACTTAGCTAAGACCTATAAGGAATTCGAAGGCGTCGACTGGCTGAATGTCGGCCTCGATTCGCGCGTTCGCTTTGAATACCGCAAGGACGACTACCGACCCTGGAGGAACACAACGACGAATCCGCCGACGTCGCAGCGCAAGGATTTTCCCAATTCGCTTTGGCTGTCGCGCACGCGGGCCTATCTCGGCGTGCAGAACATCCTCGATCCTTTTCGGTTCGTCGTGGAATTTCAAGACTCGCGCGCCTTTAACAGCATCTATGAATATCAAGGTCAGGAGATTGATCAGACGGATCTCATCTCGGCCTATGGCGAGCTTTTCTTCAAGGACTCCTTCGGCAAGGACGATCTTGGCAATGATCGTCCGCTTACGCTGCGCGCCGGGCGCTTTCATCTCGAGCTGCTCGATAAGCGATTGATCGGCCAGAATGAGTTCCGCAATACGACCAATACTTTTGACGGCTTCCGGATTAAAATCGGCAAGCGACAGAATGACTGGGATATCGACAGCTTCTTGATGCGGCCGGTCGTTCGCTATCCATATGAGTTCGATCGGCCGGATTGGACGAACTGGATCTACGGCAGCGTGATCAGCATTCGGCGCTGGTCGCAATACGCGACGATCCAGCCTTACTTCCTCGGACGCAAGCAATATGCGGATATATTCAGTACGTCCAACGCGTCGAGAATTCACAGGGACACTTATGCGCCTGGCCTGCGCGCCTACGGCGTGATCAATGACTTCGACTACGACTTCGATATCAACAAGCAGTTGGGCGAAACCGGCGAATTCCGCGATCTTGGCGCGCGGCGCAACGCGATTCAGACCACGGTCCAACATGACGCGATCGCCTATGCGTTCGAATTTGGCTACACATTCTCGGATCACCCGTGGAAGCCGCGCATCAGCGCCAACTACGCCTACGGCTCGGGCAACAAAAGTCCTTACGACAGCGCCAATCAGAACTTCGATATCTTCTATGGCTTCAATCAGCCGTTCTCGCGCAACGACTATATCGCCTGGAACAATATCAAAGCGCCCAAGGCGCGCATCGAATTTTCGCCGTTCAAAAATCTGCAGATCGACACGGCCTTCAGCGCCTATTGGCTAGCGAGCGCCGCGGCCGCCTGGGACCGCGCCAATCTCTATGCGCCGCTGGGCAACAGGGGCGCGTTCATCGGCACGGAATATGATCTGCGCATCCGCTACAAATTGAATCAGTTCGTCAATATGACCGCGAGCTATGCGCGCTTTTGGCCGGGCTCGTTTACATCGAGCTTCGCGCCGCTGGTCGCGCTGCAACCTTTCTTCCCGCAGTCCTTTCCCGGACAGACGACGACCACCAACGGCCTGACTGCACGCCCGACCGACTTCTTCTATCTCGAAGTCACCGCCAACGCCTTTGGCGACGGCAGTCCGATCACCCGGCCGCCAGGCTCGGATTTTCTCGCTCTCTTTTCGCCTGAGGGGCCGCCGCCGCCTGAGCCGCCGCCGGGCTGGTCTGACGTCTACGTCGGCCTCAATGGCGGCGGCGCCTGGTCCAGCCCGCGATCGATCGTGCAGCCCTGGCCCTTCGGCGCAGCAACAGCGAGTCCGGCGGTCGCCGCGAGCGCGACGCCGATCGACCAGACGAACCATCTCGCCGGCTTCATCGGGGGTTTCCAGATTGGCGCCAATTGGAGGTTCGCCGACAGCTTCCTGGCAAGCGCCGAGGCGGATCTGCACGGCGTTTCCGGCAATGCCGACACGCGGTGGCAAGCGACCCTCGCGCAGGGGGACGGCGATAGTTTCGCCGCTTATGCGCAGCGCACCGCGACCCTCAATTACCTGGGAACGATTCGCGGCCGAATGGGCTATCTCGTCACCCCGACGCTCGCCCTCTATGGCACGGGCGGCATGGCCTATGGCGGCGTCATCTCCAACGCCGCGATCTTCACAAGAAGGATTGGGGGCACGAACCAGACGCTCCTCAATCCCGTCTATCAGGACAGCCTCATCGGCTGGACGGCGGGCGGCGGCGTAGAATGGATGTTCACGCCTGACTGGAGCGTCAAGGTCGATTATCTTCGCTACGATCTCGGCGCCGCTGAAGGGTTCAATTTCGTGGCCCAGTCGACCGGATTTTACGCTTACGGCGCGATAAGCTCGACCCGCTTCAACGGCAACCTCATCCATGCCGGCGTCAACCGTCACTTCGATCTCATCAGCGTCGCCGAATCAAAATAGCCGCTTTGCGGGACGACGAAATCGACTGGGCCATTGTCGGCGTGGTTGACCGGAACGGCGACGCGCGATTGTTCGCGCGCCGATCGCCAAAATCGGCTTTCCGAGCGTCGGTTCGCGCGCACGTCGCGGCGCCAGATACTGTTCGAAAAATTATAGTTCCCAGGTCGGCCGACTGCATCTTCTATAGATACGGATCGCTTGAGCAAACGGCGAGGCGAACCTGCGGCGGGGGCGGCGGAAAGCGGAAAAAAAAATGTGAGTATTAGCGTTGTCGCGTTTCGCCCGCTCGGCAAAATGCCGTCGTTTGAACTATTGCAGGCGGAAGAGCTTCGTACTAAGTCATGGCGGCGGACGATATCTAACTGATTGCAAGCGACGTCGGCCGGCAAAGCTTCTTGGTTCATGTTGGGAGATATAAATGAAGATCTCAGCTCGGAATGTCATCGATGGCACGGTTACGGAAATCAAGAAGGGCGCCACCACGGCCCATGTTCTGATCGACGTCAACGGAACGATCATCACCGCCGCCATCACCAATGAGTCGGTGGATGAGCTCGGGTTAAAGTCGGGCGCCAAGGTGAAGGCGGTCATCAAATCGTCCGACGTCATGGTCGCGGTGAGCTGACCCCCGCGAACAGCCGCCGAGGCTCATCCTGGCGGCTCTCTTAAACTTGCGTGACAGGTTTGCTATGGGATACGGCAATCCGACTGCCGATAGTGTTTCTTATTGAATTCTAAGGGAAATTTCGCGCGTCGCCGGCCCAAAAACAAGGCTGGCCAACACTCATATGTTTCGTCAATATATAGCCATCGCAATTACGCCGTCGTCGCTGAGCGTCGCCGCGCCGCTTTCGATCGCGCCGAATGAACAGACCGGAGCATGGCCGATAACATCCACTCTCCTTCGGACCGCGAACACGATGACGTTTGCCGAGCGGCGCAAACGCGGACCGGAAATAAGCCATCTCCAAGGGTTCCATAGGACGCCGCATTGCAGGACTTTTCGCTCGCCTCGCTTTTTGAACTGTCGACCGCTGAATGGACAGCAATCATGCTTTCCTTGCGGATCGCCACCGTCGCAACTCTCTTCAGCCTCCCCTTTGGCGTCGTCACCGCTTATGCGCTGGCGCGTTGCCAGTTCCCTGGCAAGACCCTCGTCAATGGCTTCGTCCATCTGCCCCTGGTCCTGCCGCCCGTCGTCACGGGTTTTGTGCTGCTCATGTTGCTCGGACGAAAAGGAGTATTTGGTCCTTCGCTCGCGGACATTGGCGTCGTTTTCTCCTTTCGTTGGACGGGCGCGGCGGTCGCCTGCGCCGTCATGGGGTTTCCTTTGATGGTCCGCGCCATGCGGCTGTCCTTTGAAGCGATCGATCGTCGCCTGGAGTTGGCGTCCGGGACTCTCGGCGCGAACCGGATATGGACGTTCTTCTTGATCAATCTCCCGCTCGCGGCTCCCGGCATCATCGTTGGCTCCATTCTCGCTTTTGCAAAGGCTCTGGGAGAATTCGGCGCGACGATCACCTTTGTCTCGAACATCCCTGGCGAGACGCAGACGATCTCGGCCGCGATCTACAGCTACACTCAGGTTCCCGGAGGCGACGCCAGCGCGCTGCGTTTGACGATCGTCGCGGTGATCATCGCGCTTCTGGCGCTCGTGGCTTCCGAGATCATTCAATGGCGGGCGGAAAAGCGCCTTGGGAATACAGAATGATCGAGGTCGACGTCAGGTTAAAGGCGGGGACGTTCTCTCTCGACGTCGCTTTCGCCAACAGCGCGGGCGTAACGGCGCTGTTCGGGCAGTCGGGATCCGGCAAATCGCTGACCCTCAGCATCATCGCCGGCTTGATCAAGCCCGACGAGGGCTGGGTCAGGCTGGATGGGGAGACGCTCGTTGACGTTGACCGGCGCGTCTTCGTTCCTGTGTCGCGTCGACGCATCGGTCTCGTTTTCCAGGACTCCAACCTCTTCCCGCACCTCAGTGTAAAGCAGAATTTGCTCTACGGGCGCTGGTTTGCGCCGCGCGGCGAGCGGCGCATCGATTTCGACGCGGTTGTTGAAACGCTCGGAATTGGGAAACTCATTTCCCGTCCGCCTACCCGTTTGTCGGGCGGCGAAAGACAGCGCGTCGCGATTGGACGGGCGTTGCTGTCTTGTCCCAAGCTGCTGCTTCTCGATGAACCGCTGGCGGCGCTCGACATGCAGCGCAAGCTCGAGATCTTGCCGCTGATCGAGCGCGTCCGAGACGAATTCGATGTCCCCATCGTCTATGTCTCCCATGCTGTCGAAGAGGCGCTTCGCCTAGCGTCCCGCGTCGTCATCATTGAGGCTGGACGCGTCAAGTTCATCGGCGATCCTGCGGATGCGTTCAATCGCTTCGCCTATGCGCCGGGCGCGAATCGTTTTGAACGCTCCTCGGTTCTCACCTCCACGGTCGGCGACGCCGCTGACGGCCATGGATTGACGGCGCTGAAACATCCCGCCGGGACGATCTGGATCGCGGGCGCGGCGGGCCGGCCCGGAAGCGCGGCGCGCGTCATCGTGAAAGCGACCGACGTGGTTCTGTCGCTGCTTCCGCCTCATGAGATCAGCGCTCGGAGCGTCTTGAGCGGAAGGGTTGCTGATATCCAATTTGAAGGTCCCATCGCGACGATCGTGATCGAGCTAAATGGCGACGGCCAGCTTCTGGCGACCGTGACAGGGGGCGCTCTGGAAGCTCTCGCCCTTAAACTTGGCTCAAAGGTTTATGCGCTGTTCAAGACCGCCGCTCTCGACGAGCAATCCGTCGGCATGGCGAGCGCTCAAGGCGAGTAGAGTTGGCGCGGGGTCGGATGGGCTTCGCTCGCTCGCCGCCCTTTAGGCTGAAAAATTTCCGTGTTCGATTTGTTACAAAAAATGAGAGCCAGCAAACATTGTGAGCAGGGCTTCCGCCCGCCGACATCGCTATATACATCTATAACATATCGCTGGCCTGGAACTTGCTCGGCCGCCCCTGAAGGAGTTCGGCCATGGGCGACATGCGCGCGCGAGGTTTCCTGGCGAACAAGGCCGATAGTTTCGTCCTTATACTTGGGACGAACGAAATCGCGTCGGCGATTGCGGTCAGGCTCTGCTGGGAGCGCTTCCGGGTGGTGATGAGCCACGACCCTTATCCGCCGATCATCCGGCGGGGAATGGCCTTTCACGATGCGCTGTATGACGATCGCGCGGCCGTCGATGGAACTGTCGCGCGACGCGTGGAGACGACGATCGAGATCCTCGACGCGCTCGCCGAGCCCGGCGCGGTCATTGTCACGCGCCGGCAGCTGACGGACATCATCCCGCTAAAGTCGCCGGCGGTCATCGTCGACGCGCGGATGCAGAAGAGCCGAACGACCCCGGATTTGCGCGGCCTCGCGCGGTTGACCATTGGCGTCGGCCCAAGATTCGCGATCAATCACAACTGCGACATCGCGATAGAGACCCATCCGGCGAGCGCCGGCGCGCTCGTTCAAAACGGCGAGACGCGGCGCGCCGATGGGATCGCGCGCACCTTGGGCGGCGTCGGGAAAGAGCGTTTCGTCTATTCGCCATGCGACGGCGTGTGGCGCACGCCGCTCGACGTCGGCGCGCTCGCGTTTCGCGGCGTTGTGCTCGGCTATCAAGACCGACTCGCCGTGCGCGCCCCGATGGACGGCTATCTCAGGGGCATCGCGCGCGACGGCGTCCACGCGCCTGCGGGGGTTAAGCTCGTCGAGATCGATCCCAGAGGCCGCCTGGCGCGTTGGACGGGCAGCGATGAGCGGGGACGCAGGATCGCCGAGGCCGTCGTCGTGGCGATACAAAAAACGCCGGCGCGAAGATCCGCATGGAGACGGCAATTGTCGAAACTTCACTAGCAAAGCCGGAGGCGTAGATGGCCCTGCCCGCGAGACGCATTGCCGCGCTGCGGGGCGCGACCAGCCACGAACTGCAGCGCACGCTGTCGGTTTTTGCGCGAGAGCTTCAACGCCAGGGCTTCCGCGTCGCAGGTTTGATCGAGGAATCGGCCTGCGGCGCGGGGGCATGCAAGAGCTTCCGCGTGAAGGATATCGCCTCGGGAACAACCATTTCGATTTCACAGAATCTGGGCGCGGGCTCGCAGGCGTGCAATGTCGATGCTGGCGGATTGGCGCTCGCCTGCGGCCGCGTCGAGGCGGCGATCCATCGCGGCGTCGACGTGGTTGTGCTGAGCAAATTTGGGAAGTTGGAAGCCTCCCGAAGCGGACTGTGCGACGCCTTTCGCGCCGCAATTCTCGCCGACATCCCGGTGGTGACGGCCGTCTCTCGTCCTGTTTGCCGGGACTGGGATTGCTTTGCCGGCGAGCTTTCGGAATATGTCGAGGCCGACATTGGCGCCTTGGCGTCCTGGTGGCGCGCCCAGTCGATCGCGGCCAGCGCCCAGGCGGATTGACTGCGGCTCTGTCGACAAAAGGCGATTGTTTTTCCAGACTTTGACGGCGCAAGGGCGGAGAAAATCGATGACGGGAGAACTAAGTCCTTCGGCCTTCTTCACGGACATGTCGCACGCCTTCAGCGAAACGATTGGCGCCCGCCGAACGCGACCGGAGCTCGTCGCGCTGCTCTGCGCGCAGGCTTTTGACGGCTTTACGCAGAATGTCGCCATTCAAGCGGAAGGCGAACCGGCTCTCGCCTGCGTCGGAGAGTGCGCCGTCTGCTGCCGCCTTCGCGTCGTGGCGACGGCGCCCGAAATATTTCTGCTTGCGCGCTTTGTCTCCGCGAACGCCGCCGCCTTCGCGGAACGCGGCGTGATGCTGCAGAAGCGAATCTCCGACGCCGACCAGGCGGTGGGCGGGCTGTCCGAGGCGCAACGTCTGACCGCTCAATACGCCTGCCCGTTGATCGAAGGCGACCTGTGCCTCGCCTATAAAATCCGTCCGCTTGCGTGCCGTGGTCACGCAGCGTTCGACAAGGCGCTGTGTCACGCCGCCGCGCGCGGCGAAGCCGTCGCAGCGCCAATCTCCACCGCGCATCTTTTTGTCCGCAGCGTCTTGCAAAACGCCTTGATGTCGTCGCTGCGTCGTTCGGGGCTGGCTTGGGGACTCTATGAAGTCAACAGAGCGCTCAATCTCGCGCTCTCGGCGCCGAACGCGCTGGAACAATGGATATCGGGACAAGACCCTTTGACGCCGGCTCGAATTCCTGAATTCGACCTCATCGAAGCCGGAGCGATCTTCGACGCTGTGGGCGCATAGAATAAAGCCCATGATCAAGGACAAAACCATTTTGGTCTGCGGCATTGGCGAGCAGGCGTCAGCAACGGCGCGGCGCCTGTTCGGCGAGGGATATGCGGTCGTCCTGTGCCATGCGCGCGCGCCACAAGTCCTGCGCCGCAAGATGTGCTTTGCCGACGCCTGGCATGATGGCTCCGCCCATCTCGATGGCATAGAGGCGCGGCGCGCGGATGTTGGCGCGGAGCTTGTGCTGGGGTTGCGGACCCGGGAATTCATCCCGCTGTTAAGAGGTTCGTTGTTTGATATCGTAGAACGCTGGCCCTGGGACGTCATTGTCGCCACGCGCGAAGAGTCGGAGCCGGCGGCGCCGCCGTTACTGCATCTCGCCGAACTCACCATCGGCTTGGGCTCGCGCTTTCGCGCAGGCGCCGACTGCGACCTTGTCGTCGAGACCGAGGGCCTCGATCCAGGCGCCATTCTCCGGCAGGGCGATACGCCTTGGCGCGGTCGCGCGCCAAGCGCGCGGCAAGGCAAAGAACTCGTCGTGCGGGCGCCGGCGGCGGGCCAGTTTCGCAGCAGATTGACGATCGCCGGCTTCGTCGACCGAGGGGAGTTGCTCGGCGTCATCGACGGCGTCGAGATCCGAGCGCCCTGCGCCGGTCGTATTCGAGGCGTTGCGCGCCAAAAGCGCGCTGTCGTCGTGGGCGCGCCGCTCGTCGAAATTGCGCTCTCGCCGACGGCGCGCTGCGTCGGCGTCAGCGATCGCAGTCAGTTGATCTCGCGCGGCGTCTCCTTTGCTGTCGAGATGGAGTGCGAAGGATTGAAGCTACTGCCGACTGCGCATTGGTGGTCAAATTGAGCGGCGGCGTGCGACGTCATCCGATGTTCAGAAAGCAGGCGTCCTTTCGACGGCGGCTTCCTGCCGCAAAATGCGCCGCGAGCGCCTCGCTGGAAGGGCGCGGATTGTCGCCTTTCGACTGGCAAGTTATTCATCGACAGATAGGAAATTCGGAGGCTGATATTAATGGACGCTTGGATTGCGCATATCGCCGCGTCGGTCGGCACAGACCCCGCCGTCGCAAAACTCGCCGTTGGCCATGTACTGGGTTTTCTGAAGAAGCGCTATCCAGATGGCCCCGCCGATGAACTCATCGAAAAAATTCCCGGCGCCGAAGATGCGATACGGGACGCCGCGGCGGCGCCTCGGCGCGGACTGCTTGGCGGCGTGCTGGGCGGCGTGGGCGGGCTCGTCGGCGGCGCTAAGGGCGATGTCCTTGCGCTGACGTCCAAATTGACCAGCCTCGGTCTCTCACCCGATCAGCTTCAGCGGCTGGCTCGAGAGATATTCGGCGGCGCCGAGCTTATGATCGGGCAAGAGAAGCTGCGCGGTATGACCGACCCGATCCCGGGCCTGTCGCAGTTCTTGTGGCCAAAGTCGTAACCGCGCTGTTTGGAGCCGTCGGCGGCTCGCGGCGGTTTGCCCCTCGCTCTTGAGAGATTCGCGGTCTTGGCGAAAGCCTCCGGCCGCGAATTTTCGAATGCGCGCCGTCGACAGAAAGCCTTCGCCCCGCGAGAAAGACGCATATAGCGCGGGCGGCAAGGCGTTGGGCAGCTCACCCCAGATAAAGCGGCCACATATCAAAGTGATCCTCAGCATTCTGGCGGGACGTTTTGACAAAACAGCGCGAATCTTCGCTCTCATTCAGTCGTGCTGATTCAAGCGCCCAGCTATTACTTAAGAAATGTGTGTAGAAAGAAACTCTGCCCGTACTGATTTGAGCTGCAGACCAAGTATAACGGCGCATAAGCAATATTATTTGCGCGCAAAAACCGCTGTAGATCAGCTGAAAGACGAGCATCAGTTCATATAGAACTAACGAGCGCTATGCCGGCAGCTGCGCTTTTTCGCGGTTTTGCAGGCCATTTTCTTATGAGACGGCCGTGAGCGGTACGTTTCATCTCCGTAGCTCGGGGCGTTTTGTTCTCGCACCATATTCTCCAAGACCACGGTGCCGATCGGGCCCATATCCCCTTGAGCCACAAGTGAAGTTGGGCTGAGCGCCATCAGTGAGACGAACGCGGCAGAAAGAAGCTTAAATCCGCGAAAAACCATCATTATTCCTCGTTGGCGGCGTAGAGCGGTTGATCATGATAGCTATGCATAGAATTTAGATCGAATACAAGTTCACTATTGGAAATTTATGCCAACCTCATAATTGAGAAACGTTCCATAATTCGCATTATCCCGCCACTGGCGAGCCGCTCTCCGCACTACGGGAGATTTTCCCACACAATGCAGCGCAGCGCATCATCCGACATAAAACTAAAATTCCTACAATGTTTCGCGCATTTATGCATATACATGACAAACTGCCCAATGTTGTATTTTAGCCACAGTTATTGCTGATTCTGTGCAGCGGAGAATTTCATGACTGGACGGATTCACTGTCGCTGGACAACTCTGCGCCGCGATGGTCGCGCGCTGATCATCGGCATTAAGCAAAATCAACCGAAGGAACCTCCCCATGAAGAAGCTCTCCCTTGTGGCCATCGCCACGGTTCTCGCCGCTCCCGCTTTCGCGCAACAGGTCGCGGTGCCCGTCAGCGTCAACACGTCCGCCTCGAACGGCGTGAATGTCGGCAGCGTCACCAACCTCGGCCTCAACAATGTCGGCGTGGTCAATCAGAACGTCGGCCTCGGCGGCGGCGTGGTTCTGGCGCCCAACGCGTTCAACCAGTCGCAAGCTGATTTCAACATGGACACGCATGCTTTCAGCGTCGGCAGCATCGTCGACTCCGGCAATGGCGGCAACGGCGGCGATGTGAACGTCGTCGCGGTCAGCGCGGCGGTTGCGCTGTCGGGCAATGAAGCCGATCAGGGCGGTCTTGCCGGCGGCCTCGCGGTTCCCGTCGCGCTCGCTTCTCAGGGCGGCGCGCTGCAGGATGCGACCACCAACCTGATTCCGGTTAACGTCGGCGTTGGCGTCGGCGACAACAGCGCCGCGTCTGGCGCGCGGGTTAACTCGGTTCAGGCCAATCTGTCTTCGCAGCGTTCGCTCGGCATTGCCGGCTCTAACCAGCAGGGCATTGGCAACGGCATCGACGCCAATGGCGGCGACGGCCAGGCCTTCATGATCACGGTCAACTCCAACAACACCCACATCGACAACACCTCGGTGTCGAAGATCGCCGTCGCCACCAATGTCAATATCGCGGATCGTGGCGGCGTCGCCGACGGCCTGCGTGTCGACGACTCCTTCAAAAGCACCGACGTCAATCTCTCCAACGTGGACGTGACGACGGTCGAAGACTCCTACAACGCATTGACGCTCGACGGCGATGCGGTTGCGGCGAGCGGCAACCGCCTCGGAATCTTCGGGTTCTAATCGCAGCAGCGAGCGCCGGCGCGCCTCTTGAGGTCAACCGGCGCTCGTCCCCTTCGAAAGCGGCATGAGCGGGAATCGTTTCAAAGGGCGTGGTCAATGAAGTCGATGCTGCAAACCGCCCTCGTCGCGCTCATCGGGTTCTCCGCATTCCCGGCGCCGGCTGACGCAGCGAAGCGCCACAGGCAGAGACGACCTGTAGCGGTTGTGGCGGAGGACAGCTCGCCGGCATGTCTCGGCGGCTATTTGGCGCAGACGGAAGCCCAGGACTACCTCAGAGACGACATCTGGGTCTTGGAGCCTGTTCCGGGCAGCGACAATCGTCCCTATCGCTTCGATTGTCCGCAGCCGGTTTTTCTCAAGCGCTAGATCCAGGCGCTGCGTCTCTTCGGGCGCCGCGCCCGCTTGATTTCCTTTTCTCCGGGAGCTGGACCAAAGATGTCGCGAACAATTCTGTTTTTGACCGCAGTCTTCCTCCTCGCCGGCGCCGTGTCGGCCCCTGCGCAGGTCGCGACACAGAGCGCGCCTTTCAATTTCGCCATAGGAATCTCCAGCGGATCACAATCGTCTGTCGACCTGTCGCAAACCGGCTTCGTCAACGTCTACTACGGAATTCAAGATTCCAACCTGGCGAATCAGGCGGTGGTCGACCAGACCGGCGTGAACAACTATTCGCAAATGCAACAGGTCGGGAGCTCCACCGGCGTTTATACCGCCACGCCCGGCTTTGCAGATGGCGGCCCGCGGTTTGGGGCGCAGAATCTCGCAGCCGTGACCCAGAACGGCGTTGAGAACAGCTCGCAGATCACGCAAATGGGCGGCACGAACGTCGCCGCCGTCGCGCAGAATTCTAGTGTGGGCAACGGTTCAGTGCGTCGGGTGCAGGCGCCGACCGATGGTCCGATCTACCAATCCTACAATACCCCCGATGGCTACCTTTCTCTGTTCACCACGGACAGTATGAGCTTGGCGATTTGGACCCCGCCGGGTCTGACGGCGACGAACAGCTTTGGACGAATGCACTGACGGCGAACGATTTGACTGGATTGTCGCAGGGACTGGCTCCGTGAAAACGCGAACACAGATCGTCATGTCATTCGCCTACGCCGCCGTAATGACGGGCGCGTCGAATGCGCTTGCGCAGCCGGCAAGCTTCGACAAGGGCGTCGACGCTTCGATCCAGGAAGCTGAACGCGCGATCGAAGAGCTCAACGCCGCTTCAAGAGCGCGAGTGAAGGAGAAGCGTCCAGCGACTCAGCCAACGGCGACAGCAATCCGGCGCCCCATCAGAATGAGGGCGCCATGCAATCTGAACGGCAATACGCAGTTTTTTCAAATTCCCTACATTGGCTTTTGCGGAGCGGTTCACGGGTCGCTTACCGGCTTCATCGGCAAGGATTTCGCGACCGAAGACATCACCTTCACGACGCAACGTCTTCCCGCCTATCGATTCGGATGGCGCGGCCTCGGATTAAGCGCCGCAGCGCCGATGATGTACTATTGGAAAAATCCGCTCGTCCGCAATACGACGTCCGGCGCTTATACCGGCACGTACAGCATGGTGAATTTTCTGGCGTTCCGGAACACTGATTACGGAACGATCTCGATGTTTATTAACGCCGGACTGTTCGCCAGGACCGCCAAAAATTATCAAGGCGAAACGCGCATAACGCTGAACCAGATCTACGGAAACTACTGGCGGGGCGCGCTCGATCAAGCCTGGGTTCAATGGGGCGGCTTGCGGGTCGGACTCCAGCCTTCGCTCTTTAGCTTCAGCCGCACCGGCTACACCTTCATGCCCGGCTATGCGTCCTATATGACGACGCCGGCGGTTTCATACACCCACAGATTCGACAATCTCAACATTCTGCCAGGCCTCCTTCCGCGCTTGGGCGCCTCCATCAGCATATCGGCCGAAGACCCGACGCTCAGACGCTATCCGGACGGTGTTCTGTCCAGATATCCCACGGGCATGGGTTATCCCGACCTCGTCGGACAAGTGCGCGTCGGCGCGCCCGCTTTCGTGATCCATGCGTCGGGCGCGATGCACGAGATCAGAGACGTGTCGGCGAACGCCTATAATTCCTTTGCGCCAAAGAACGCCACATGGGGATGGGCCGCACAGCTCGCCGGCGAGTACCGTTGGAAGTGGAGCAGCCTTGTCGGTCCTATCGGCGGCAACATGTACGGCAAGGCGATGCTGTCTGCGACGGCGACCCAAGGCGCGCTCTCCTATCTCGGCATACCGTATATGTCGATCGACTATGTGAGCAGCTCGTATGGAACCATCCAGAGGAGCTCCGGTCAGGCGATCATGGGATCTTATGAACATCTCTGGACTCCCGTGTTCAAGACCTCGATCACAGGCGCGGCGTTCCAGACTTTCATGGGCTCTTCCGCGGAATTTCTCGGCTTCGGCAACGCCGCTTTCGGCTTCAATACGCAGGTCAGAGGTCAGCGAGTCGTCGGCAATGCGGAATATTGGGCCGGCGATGGATGGGCGCTCGGACTGGAGGGCGGCTGGACATGGAGTCAAGCCAATGGCCAATACCTCGGCGGACGCGGATTGCCGGTGGCCGTCAATTTCCCGAATGTGCTCACTTATATGCGGAAGGCCTTTTGATGAGGCCGGAGACATGTGGCCTTTCGGCCACATGAGAATTCTAACGCGGTTCGCAGAGGTCGAAACTGTCGACCGCAGCGCGCTGCAACGCTAGGGTGAAAGTAAGTAACCGAACACCGAAGGCCAACTTCTAGGGACCAGACCCATGAAAAAGCTGATCGCGACAATATCCTTCTGCACACTCGCTGCCGGATCGGCGCTCGCCGACGGACCGTTCCAGAACAACAATCAAAATCAGAATCAGGCGCAAGCCTACGGCAACAATTATTCGACCGTCACGCAGATCGGCGTCAACAATACCGCCGGCGTCGTTCAGAATGGTTCGGTCGGCGGAAGCCTCGTCGATCTTGGCTCGGGCAACCAGAATCAGAGCAATGTGAATATCGATAAGCAAGCCTTCGCCATTGGCAGCATTATCGACAGCGAGGGCGCGACGATCAGCAAGACGGGCTCCGACAACGTCTCGATTTCCAATGATTCTCAGGCGTCAATCATCACGCCTATTCAATAAAGCGTCGCGCGCGAAACTCGGCTGAGCAAAACGCCCCAGCCCCCGGCTGGGGTTCGCGCATTCGAGACCTGCGTCCGCGAAACGAAAACGCCGCGGTCGATCCAGACCGCGCCGCGCCAGCCTGAGCGCAGGCCCCGCGCCTACTGAGGCTGAAATTTACCCGCTCTGAATATGCCGGTCTGCGATTGCCCATCGGGCAAGGTCATGGTCCCATGTCCGTCCGGCTCGCCATTTTGGAATTCGCCGCGGTAGGAGCTGCCGTTCGGCAGGGTGAGAATGCCCTTGCCGCTGGGGCGTCCGTCACGAAATTCGCCCACATATTTCTTGCCGTCGGGGAATCTGTAAACGCCCTTTCCGATGATCCTACCGTTGACGAATTCCCCACTGTAACTTTCGCCATTGGAGATCGTGTACGTGCCCTTGCCATGGCGGACGCCATTGCGGAACTCGCCGACATATTGTCCGCCGGACGCGAAAGTGATCGCGCCGCGACCCGTCGCCTTGCCGTTGCGAAACTCACCGGTGTAGACGTCGCCATTGGGAAACTTCAGTCCGCCGACACAATGCTTCCAGGGCGTCGCCATGCTGACGTCGCAAGGCGGCAGACCGCCTTTCGGCCCTGCCTTTTCGTTCGCCCCCGCTCGGCTGGCTCGCGGCTTAACGACGAGATCGCCGTTGACGAAATTTCCTGAAAACTTCTTGCCGTCGGGCATGGTGACGGCCCCCTTGCCGTTGGGCGCGTCATCCTTGAATTGGCCGACATAGACCTTGCCGTCAGCCGACACCAACTTCCCCTGACCGCTCTTCTTGCCGTCCTTGAAACTGCCGGTATAGGACTCGCCGTCGGGATGCGTGATGGTCCCCTTTCCATTGGGCGCGCCATTACGGAACTGCCCTTCGAATTTTTTCCCATCCGTGAAAATGAGCGCGCCTTTGCCATTGGCTTTGCCGCCCTTCATCTCTCCGACGTAACGATTGCCGTCCGGCGCGGTTATCACCCCGAAGCAATGCTTGGAAATGTTTTCCGCCGTGCATTTCGGAAGTTTGCTTTGCGCCGAGGCGGGAACCGATAGGCCGATCGCGCCCGCAAAAAACGACAGCATGAGCATGCCGCGGCGGTATTTGGAAAATGAGGCGTGAAGCATGGGAAACCTGGGCTGGTGAGGCGACAACGCGTCAACTTTATAGCCGAATCCAAAAGACTAGAACAACCAACTTTTTCAATGGGAAGCGCGCACACGCTCCGAGCCCTTCGAGCGAGCGCGAAGGTATTGCTGCGCTTGGATTATCGCGCGTGCGCCTTGTCATAACCCGCTATGGCGCTTGGTTGAGCTTGGTCGCCAACAGCGCGATGGTCTTGGCGTAAACGCGCGCCTTATTCCACTCGAGAAAAACCGCAAAGTTCGGCTCGCCTTCGTTCCAGCCCGCGCCTGTTCGCCAGCCTTTGCCCTTGAGGAAGTTCGCCGTGGACGCCAGCGCGTCGGGCGTTGATCGGATGAGATCGCGCCTGCCGTCGCCATCGAAATCGACGCCGAATTTTAGATAGGACGAGGGCATGAACTGCGTCTGGCCGATTTCGCCAGCCCAGTCGCCGCGCATCTGCGCTGGGGACATATCGCCGCGCTCGACGATCGTCAGCGCATCCCTCAACTCTTCCTGGAACTGCGCGGATCGCCTGCAGTCATAGGCGAGCGTCGCCAGCGCTTGCGTCGTCCTGAAGCGTCCATTGTCCGCCCCAAAGCCGGTTTCCAATCCCCAGATCGCCACGAGAACAGGTCCGGGCACGCCATACTGGGCCTCGATCCGCCGCAACAGCGCCGCGTGGCGCTGAAGCATCGTCCGGCCCTTGCTCAAACGTCCGGGCGTCACCAGCCGAGATGAAAAGGTTTCAAAGCTTTGGCGAAAGATCCGCTGTCCCCGGTCGCGGCCGATCACCCTGCGATCATAGGACACGCCGGCCAGCGCGGCGTCGAGCGTCTTGGGCGAGAAGCCTTGCGCCAACGCCTCCCGCTTGAAGTCCTCGAGCCACGGGCCGAAACCGGCGCCCGACGATCCGCAGGGCGCGGCGCCGGCCGGTTCGGTTAAGACGCATAACGCCAGCGCGCCGACCGCGAGGAGCGCGCGGGACATGCTAATGCTTCTCGGGCGCGTGACCATCGCCGCGCAGTCTAGCGGCGCCGCGTGAGCGCTGCAATAAAATCACGAGCGGCGCGGGCGGCCGCGTCATGGACGCGCATCGAGATAATGGGTATCGGAGGCTTCGCGCAGACGCGCGGCCGCCGTTTCCGGCGTGATGTCGCGTTGGGGTTCGCCAAGCATCTCGAAGCCCACCATGAATTTCCGCACGCGCGCCGATCGCAGCAGCGGCGGATAGAAATGCGCATGAAAATGCCAATCGGGACGCGGCGCGCCGTCCGAGGGACGCTGGTGAAAACCCATTGAATAGGGAAAGTCTGTTTCGAACAGATTGTCGTAGCGAATGGTCAGCCGTCGAAGGATATCCGCGAGCGCTTCAGCCTCGTTCCCGGTCAGATCGTCGAAAGCGCCGATATGCCGCGTCGCGAGCACCATGGTTTCGAACGGCCAGATCGCCCAGAACGGAACAAGCGCCACGAAATGATCGTTGCGGCAAACGATCCGCTCAGCGAGCTTGTCTTCGAGCGCGAGATAGTCGCATAGAAGACAAGAGCCGTTCTGCGCCCAATATGCCGCTTGCCGCGCCGACTCCTTCGCCGCTTCGTTGGGTATGCTGTGCGTCGCCCAGATCTGGCAATGCGGGTGCGGATTGCTCGCGCCCATCGCCGCACCGCGATTTTCGAAAATTTGCACGTAATTGATCGCGTGGAGAGCGCCGAGGCGCATCGTTTCGTCACGCCATGCGGCGACGACGGGAACGATCTCGGAAACGGTCATGCGCGATAACGTCAGATCGTGGCGCGGCGAAAAACACAACACGCGGCACCTGCCGGACTCGCCCCGCGCAATCAGCAGTCCGTTCCGGTCAAAGTCCTGCTCGGGACTTTCCGTGGTGAGCGCCGCAAAATCATTGTCGAAGGCGAAAACGCCTTCATAGGAGGGGTTACGTTCGCCATTCGCCCGCGCGTTTCCCGGACACAGATAGCAGGACGGATCATATCGGGGCCGATCCGGATCGCGGGTCTTTTCGACCTGGCCTTGCCAGGGCCGGCTCGTGCGATGCGGCGACACCAGAACCCACTCGCCGGTGAGCGGATTGAGCCGGCGATGCGAGGCGCTGCTCAGCAGGGACATGCGCCGCTCCTAAACGCCGACAGGTCCCGCGCCCGGACCGGGAACGCAGGTGAGAATGGACGGCGTCGCGCCGGTCGCCGATTGATATTTCTCCGCCATTGCGTTGGCGAAAGCTTCGGCGCGCGTGGCTTCGACAAGATTGATGGTGCAGCCGCCAAATCCGCCGCCCATCATACGCGCGCCATAGACTCCCGGAAGACTGCGCGCGAATTCGACCATAAGGTCGAGTTCGGCGCAGCTCACCTCATAGTCGTCGCGCAGGCTTTCATGCGAAAGATACATGAGACGGCCGCATTCCTCGAGGTCGCCTGAGTCCAGCGCCGCCGCGGCGCGCAGCGTTCGATCAATCTCGCCGACGACGTGACGCGCGCGGCGAAAGACGAGTTCGGGCATCGCATCGGCGTGTCGCATCAATTGGGAGAATGTCACGTCCCGCAACGCCGCTATTCCATCGAGCCGCGTCGAGAGAACCGCGACCGCGCGCTCGCAGTCCTCGCGGCGCGAATTATATTCATCGCTCGCGAGCTGGTGGCGCGCCATGGTGTCGCAAACGACAAGACGCGCGCTGGGATCGATCGCCACTTGCCGCGCGACAAGGCTGCGGCAATCGAGCAGCAAGGCGCTGCCTGCGACGGCGCAGCACGAAATGTACTGGTCCATTATTCCACAGCGCACGCCGACGAACTGATTTTCGGCGCGCTGACAGATCTTCGCGAGTTCGACTCTGTCGATCTTGGCGCCGGAAATCGTCAACAGCGCGAGGCCCGCGGCGACTTCGAACGCCGCCGAGGCCGAGAGTCCGGCGCCTAAAGGCAAATTTCCGTCGAAGACGAGATCGGCGCCGCTGAGCTCGTAGCCAGCCCGCTGAAGAAAGATCGCGACGCCGCGCACATAATCGCTCCAATCGCCTCGAGGCTGCGCGTTCGCGTCGTCGAGATCGAATTCGGCGACCTCGTCCATGATGAGCGAGCGTATGCGCAGACGACGGTCGGCGCGCGGCGCAATCGCCGCCCAGATCGAAAGGTCCAGCGCCGCCGGCATGACGAAGCCGTCATTGTAATCGGTATGCTCGCCGATCAGATTGATCCGGCCTGGCGCCCGAAAAAGGCGCGGCTCCCCCGCGAAACTCTGGCGGAACGCGGCAATCAGATCTCGCTCGATCTTCGATTCCATTCCGGCCACAGTCCTGTTGTCATCAAACCGTCAAGGCGACTCCGCACCGAATTGCGGCGGTAGGAAACCAAATGATCGTGCGCGCATGACACATCAACGCCTTGGCGTCTGCTACTACCCCGAACATTGGCCCGAGTCACGTTGGAGCGCAGACGCCGAGCGGATGAAAGCGCTCGGACTATCCGTTGTCCGCATCGGCGAATTCGCCTGGTCGCGGCTGGAGCCGAGCGAGGGCGCCTATCGGTTCGAATGGCTCGGCCGCGCGCTCGATGCGCTTGACCGCGCCGGGCTTAAGGCCGTGCTGGGAACGCCAACGGCGACGCCGCCCAAATGGCTCGTCGACAAGATGCCGGATATGGCGCCGCTCGACGCCGACGGCAGGCCGCGCAGATTCGGTTCGCGCCGCCACTATTGTTTCAGCCATGAAGGCTACGCTCAACACTGCGACCGCATCGTCGAGCGTTTGGCGCGCGCCTTCGGCGCGCATCCCGCGATCGCGGCATGGCAGACCGACAATGAATATGGCTGTCATGACACCGTGGTGAGCTATTCGCCGGCGGCGCTGCATGCGTTTCGCAAATGGTGCGAGGCTAAATATCGCTCGATCGGAACATTGAACGAGGCCTGGGGCAATGTCTTCTGGTCGATGGAATATCGAAGCTTCTATGAAATTGAGCTTCCGAACCTGACCGTCACCGAAGCCAATCCATCGCATCTGATGGATTTCCAGCGTTTCTCGTCGGATCAGGTCGTCGCCTTCAACCGGCGCCAAGCGCAAATCATCCGACGTCATGCGCCGGGCGCGACGATCCTCCATAATTTCATGGGATCATTCGTCGACTTTGATCACTACGCGCTGTCTGAGGACCTCGATGTCGCCGCATGGGACAGCTACCCGCTCGGTTTTCTCGAACGCTCTTCTCACGACGACGCTTTCAAGCTGCGCTACATGCGCGTCGGCGATCCTGATTTCCAGGCCTTCCATCACGATCTCTACCGCGCCTGCGGACGCGGCAGATGGCAGGTGATGGAGCAGCAGCCGGGACCGGTCAATTGGGCGCCGTGGAATCCGGCTCCCGCGAAAGGCGCCATACGGCTTTGGACCTTCGAAGCCTTCGCCGCCGGCGCCGAGGTCGTGAGTTATTTTCGCTGGCGGCAGGCGCCTTTCGCGCAAGAGCAGATGCATGAAGCGCTGTTGCTGCCGAACGCCGAGCCGAACGAAGCCCATGACGCCGTCGCGCGCATCTCGAAAGAGCTCGACGCGCTCAATGCGCGGGTCGAAACGGCGCGCGCCCCCGTCGCGCTGATCTTCGATTATGAAAGCGCCTGGGCGTGGCGCATCCAGCCGCAAGGCCAGAACTTCTCCTATTTCGATCTCGTCCTGGCCGTCTACCGGGGCCTGCGGCGCGCTGGCCTTTCCGTCGACGTCGTTCCGCCGACCGCGGCGGCGGTCGCCGAACGCAGGCTGATCCTCGCGCCCGCGCTGTTTGCGCCATCGCAGGATTTCGTGGAGGCGCTGGCGAACAGCGGCGCGACGGTGCTGCTCGGTCCGCGCGCCGGATCGAAGACCGTCGACTTTCAAATACCGGCCGATCTGCCTCCTGGGGCTTTGCAAAGCCTGATCGACATACGCGTCAAACGCGTCGAGAGCCTTCGGCCCGGCGCAAGTGTTTTAATCTCCGGACATGGCGCTTTCGTGCGCTGGCGCGAATTTTTGGCGGTTGGCGAGAACGTCGAGCGCGAATTGATATCGGACGACGGCGAGACCGCGCTCGCGCGCGGCAATGGCGTCTTCTATCTCGCGGGCTGGCCCGACGAAGACTTGCTTAACAATATCTTACGACGCGTTTTTCATGTTGCGCAAATATCGACGCTCGATCTTCCGGAGGATGTCCGCGTGCGCGACAATGGCGCAATGCGCTACATCTTCAATTACGGCGCGACGACGACGGATATTTCGGCGCTCATCGGCGACGACACGCTGCTGCTCGGCGAACGCCTTATCGAACCATGCGGCGTCGCCGCCTTCAGGCGTCGCCTTTGACCGCTATCTCGACGTTCCTCACGGCTGCTCAGAACACGAGCCAAGAGGCGACGACAAAATAGGTCATGAGCGAGAAGGTATCCTGAACCACGGTGGCGACTGGGCCCGAACCCAGCGCGGCGTCAAAGCCGAGCTTCGCAAACAACCAGGGCATCAGAAAGCCGAACGCCGTGGCGAGGGTGCTTGCCACCGCCAGCGAAATTCCGACAGTGGCGGCGAGGCCAACGCTCGAAAAGAAAAACCAGACGATCGGAAAGGCGAGGCAGCCGAGCATCGCGCCGAGCAGCGCCCCGGTGCCCAGCTCCCCGGCAAAAAGCGGCAACAGGGATGAATCGGTCAAGGACAGGCCGCGGACGACCACGACTTCGGACTGCGTGCCGACCGAATCGGCGAGATAGACGATCGCGGGAATAAAGAAGGCGACCGCGATATGAGCGGCGAGCGCCGCTTCGTAACGCGACATCATCGCGGTGGCCACGGCGCTGCCGCTCATGCCGACGAGCAGCCAGGGCAATCGATAGAGCGCGCGACGGTGTGGCGCGGCCGTCAAGGCGTCTTTCGCGGCCTCCGACTTGCCGAGGATGCCCACCATGTGATGCAGATCCTCGAGATGCTCGTCGCGCAGAATCGTCATCAGCGCGCGCGCCGGCACGGCGCCGAGCAATCGTCCTTCCGCATCGCAGACGGCCAGGATCGACAGCCCTGAGCGGATGGCCATGCTCGCCGCATCTTCGCGATCCGCTTCAGGAGCGACATTATAGGCATCGGCCGGTCGTGCGATGTCCTGCAGCGCTTCTGTCTCGGCCGCGCCGAGGAGATCGCGTATGGCGATGACGCCGACGAGGCGACGGTCGTCGGAAAGCATGAAAACATGCGAGGCGTCATCGAAGCGCCGCCCGATCAATCGCGCCCGCGCCTCGCCGACGCTCTCCCGCCAGCCGGCCACGGGCACGGACGCTACAAGATAATTCTCAACCGTCTGGCCATTCGTCTCCGCTGACGGCAGGCGGGCGGGCGTCGGGATTTGGGACATTGCGCTCATGGCTTCTTGATGCTGCTCTTGGGACAGCCAAGCGGCGTCCCGTCTGATTGACCCTTGGCGCAGCCGCCCCTCTTAGGGACGGGCCCGATTACAATTATGTGACGGCGTCTCGCCCTTTTTCGCGTCTTTTCGCAGGCGCGTCGACTGTGCATGATAGGCTATCTTGGCTGCGCGGCCGATGGGCCTCGCGGCGGCGCCGTTTGAGCGGATCGGACCGGAGTCGCAGTGATGAAACCCTTTGGATTTGCGTTGGGCGCTTTAACGGGCGCAGCCGCCGTTTTGCTCCTGAACCGTCAGGGAGCCCAGCGCGTGCGCCCGATCGCCAAAGCGGCGCTCAAAGCCGCGGTGATGGCCTATCACGAGGCGAGGGTGCAAAGCGCCGAACTCGCAGAAGCCGCCGAGGATCTCTTCGCCGAAGCGAAGACCGAGGCCGCCGCCGATATTTTTGCCGCAGCGATGGCTCAGGCGAAAGCCGCGCAAGCCAAGGCCGAAGCGAAGCCTGAAGCGACCTCAAAGTCCGAGAGCGCGGCGCCGGCGGGCGAGACTCCCGCCTCGCGGACCGCAGGCGAGAAAGCGTAAATGAGCGACGCAACTCCGCCACTGGCGCAGGTGGCCCACGTCATGCCCGGCCGCGCGCGGCTGCGCGTCGCCGACCGCCGCGGCGACGCCGCCTATTTCGCTTCAGTCGCCAAGGGCCTTTCGGCGATCGCCGGCGTTCGCGCGGTCGAGGTGGCGCCGCTGACGGGCAGCGTCCTCATTCAGCACAGCGGACCCTTGGCGCGCATTGGCGTCGCGGCGCAGGAGGCGCGGCTTTTTGTCGTCGGCGAAGCGCCTCAACCCGCACGCGAGGCGACGGAAGTCTCGATCGACCCGAGGGCGGTCGCGGCGCTCGCGCTGTTCGCCGCGGCGCTGTGGCAAGTGTCGAAAGAGCATGTTTTGCCGCCGGCGATCACGCTGCTTTGGTACGCCGGCCGCCTGGGCGGCTTCTGGTCAGTGGATGGCGACGGCGACAATGGCGACTAAGGCTTAGCCCCTAAGCGCGTCGGCGGCGTCGGTCGCCTCCCACGGGAGGTCGAGATCCGCCCGTCCGAAATGCCCATAGGTCGCAAGCGTCCGATAGAAGCCTCGCGCCCCGGAGACTTGAGGCGCGGCGCGCAAGCCGAAGCGGCGCACGATCGCGGCAGGGCGAAAATCCAGCAGCGCCGCGAGGCGTCTGGCGATTTTCTCATCCGCCAGACGGCCCGAGCCGAAGGTCTCGACCGAAAGGCTGAGGGGCTCCGCCTGCCCCGCGGCGTAAGCCAAGTGAACTTCACAGCGTTCGGCGAGGCCCGCCGCGACGATGTTCTTGGCGGCGTGCCGCGCGGCGTAAGCGCCGGCGCGTGCGATGCGTGACGGGTCCTTGCCGGAGAGCGCCGAGCCGCTCTGACGCGCGATTTCGCCATAGGTGTCGATCCCGCTCTTGCGTCCGGTGAGGCCGGCGTGGCGCGCCGGTCCGCCGATTTCGAACGGTTCGCCGGCGTTGACGTGAACGCTGGTTTGAGCATCCGGCCTCAGATCGCCGGCGGAAAGCGCATCGAACGCGATCGCGCGCAAGCGTTCGAACTTGTCATCATCCGTCGCCGCGCCGTCAAAGGCGACGGTCAGCGATATGTCGTGAATGCGCGATGGACGACCGCCACGAAATTCGACGGACACTTGTGTCTTGGCGTCGGGCGATAGTGTAGAAAATCCGTCGCGCCGAGCGGCGTCGAGCGCACGGGCGACCTTATGTGCGAGGCTGATCGGCGCCGGCATGAGTTCGGGCGTATCGAGACAGGCGTAGCCGAACACATTGGCCTGCTCATGCGCGACCCGCCTGCCGATCGCCGCGTCGTCGTCGAGCTCCTGGAGCGGCGGCTCGCGCGCCTCGAGCGGCATCTCCACGAAGCTCGTCAGAATCGAGCAATTGCGCGCATCGAAGCTCCCCGCGGCGTAGCCGGCCTCCTGCATGACCGCACGCGCAAGCGACGGCAAATCGACGAGCGCATCGGCGGCGTATCGCGCGGCGAGAAACACGACGCCTGTCGCCAAAGCGCATTCCACGGCGGCGCGCGCGCGATCGTCGTCGCGCAGCAGCGCATCGACGGCCGCATCGCTGATCTGATCGCAGAGCTTGTCGGGGTGGCCCGGCGTCACCGACTCGGACGTGAAGATCATGTCAGGCGACATGGCTTTCTCCGTTGGGGCGCGGCGGCGTCTCTTCACGATCGGCGATTCTGCCGATGATGTCGTTGGCGAGCGAACTGCCGAGGGCGATGGCGCCGATCCGCAACAAGTCGCCGGCGCCGAGCGGCGACAGGCCGAGAAGGCGCCGGGTCAAAGGAAAGAGCTGCGCGCCCGCCTGCAGCAGCAGGGAGGCGCCGACGCCGCCATAGAGCATCGCATTGGGAGGCCTGCTGAGTTCGAAGCTTAACCCGCGCGACTCGGAGCGACAGGACAGGCTGTGGAGCAGCTGGCCGCAAGTGAGGCCATGAAAGGTGACGGTGCTGGCGCGCGCGCCGCCTGCGCCGCCGCCGGCGCTGAAATAGCCGATAAGCGCCGCGGCGCCCATGACCGAACCCTCCCGAAGGACGCGCCGGAAATCGGCGGCGGCGAGAATCGGCGCTTTCGGATCATGCGGCGGCCTGTCGAGCACGTCAGGCTCCGGCGGCTCAAGTCCCAGCGCGATCGCCGGCAGCGCGTCAGTCGCCAGATTGAGCCAGAGCAACTGCATCGGCGTCAACGGCTCGCCGCCGACCAGCGCCGCGCCGAGCATGGCGATCGTCTCGGACGCGTTGGTCGATATGAGATAGCGCAGCACTTTGCGAATATTCGCGTAGGTGGCGCGGCCGAGTCTTATGGCCTCGACGACGCCATCCATGTCGTCGGTCGCGAGCACGATGTCGGCGACCTGGCGGGCGACGTCGGCGCCTTCTCCGCCCATCGCGATTCCGACGTCCGCGGCGCGCAGAGCAGGCCCGTCATTGACGCCGTCGCCAGTCATCGCGACGATGTGGCCATGCGCCTGCAGCGCCTTGACGATATTGAGCTTGTCGACGGGGCTGACGCGCGCGAAGACATGCGGCTGCTTCGCCAGCGCCTCGAGCACTTCGGGCTGCATCTTCGCCATCTGCCCGGCTTCGAGCACGCGCAGCTCGCCGCCGTGATTGAGATCGAGGCGCCGCGCGATGGCGAAGGCGGTCGCGCTCTGATCGCCGGTGATCATCACCGTGCGCACGCCAGCCCGATGCAACTGCCTCAGCGCCGGGCCGACGCTGGCGCGAATAGGATTCGCCATGCCGGCGAGCCCGAGCCACGTGAGATCTCGCTCGTCTCGTGGATCGCCGCCGGCGTCGCCGATCGCGACGCCGAGGACGCGCAGCGCGTCGCCGGCCATGCGTTCATTGGCCTTGAGAATGGCGGCGCGCGCCGCGGCGTCGAGCGGCGCGACGCCATCGGCGGCGCTGCGGGTCGCGCAACGCGCCAGCACCTCGACCGGATCGCCTTTGACGCAAAGAATGCGGGCGCCGTCGGCCGTTTCGTGGAGCGTGCTCATGCGCTTGCGGACTTCGCCGCGCGCCACGCTCGTCAGCGCGGGGGCGGACTGCCGCAGCGCGATGGGATCGACTCCCATCGCCACGCCTGCTTCGATCAGCGCGGTTTCCGTCGGCGTGCCGTCGATCTCCCAACCTTCGGACGCGGGTCTTACGACCGCGTCGCTGCACAGCGTCGCTGCTTCGAAAAGGCGGCGCGCGATGGCGAACGTTTCGGCGGGCGCGTCGGCGCCGTCGCGCAACAGGCGGCCCTCTCGCAACTCGAATGCGCCATTGTCCGTGTGAACGCGGACCGCAGCCATGCGGTTTTCGGTGAGCGTGCCGGTCTTGTCGAGTCCGATCGTCTCGATCGCCCCAAGCGTCTCCACCGCGTCGATCTTGCGCACCAGCACTTTGCGCTTGCGCATGTCCTGCACGCCCAAGGCCAGCGTGGTGGTCGCGACGGCGGGCAGTCCCTCAGGAATGGCGGCCACCGCAAGCGAGATTGCGCTGCGCAATGTGGGAACAAGCCCGTGGCCGCGCAGAAGGCCAAGACCGAAGACGCTCGCGCAAATGAGGCCGTTGACGATGACGAGCTCGCGCTCAACGTCGCCGAGCTCGCGCTGAATGAGCGTTTGGGGCCGCTGCAACCCGCTCAGCAACTGTTGCACGCGGCCGATTTCCGTATGCGCGCCCACGGCGGTGACGATCGCCACGCCGGATCCGCCGGTCACCGCCGTGCCGCGGAACACCATATTCCGGCGATCTGACACTCCCGTATCCGGCGACAGAACGACCTTTGCGTCTTTCGGCGCCGGCTGCGCCTCGCCGGTCAGCGGCGATTCGTTAACCGACAAATCGTCGCTGGCGACCAGGCGCGCGTCAGCCGCAACATAGGCGCCGCGCTCGATCAGCAGGACGTCGCCCGGCGCGAGATCGCGCGAATCCAGTCTCGATCGCGCCCCGTCCCGGATCACGGCTGCTTCCGACAGCTCGTCGGCGGCAAGGCTCGAAATTGCCCGATCCGCCTGACGCTCGGTGACGGCGGCGATGCTGGCGTTGATCAGCACCACCGCGGCGATCATCACCGCGTCGGCGACGCCGCCGGTCGCGAGCGACACCGCCGCCGATACGCCGAGCAAGGCGATCGGCAGGGTGGCCATCTGTTCGGCGAAGACGATCGCAGCCGAGCGCGGCTCAGCGCGGCGAAGCTCGTTGCGCCCCCATTTCTCCAATCTTGCCGCCGCTTCCTCGATCGTTAAGCCTCGCGCGATATCCGTGTCTAATCGCGCCGCGAGCGCGTCGATCGTCTCGGCGTGAGCGGCGCTTTCTGGCGAGACGCTTTCGTCCGCGTCCCCTACCGGCCCGTCAGCGATAATCGCGTCGAGCGCCTGCATCAGCCGCGCGCTTGTGAGCGGCTGCTGAAATTCGACGAGAGTCGAACCGGTCAATTCGCTGGAGCGAACGGAGAGGACGCCGGGGAAGCGTCGAAGCCGCTTCTCGACCGCCCGCGCGAGCGGCGCGCGGCCGCGCAGCCCGATGTGGCGGAGGCGTGCGCGGCCGGGACAAGAATCGTGGATAAGCTCGGCGCTGAATGTGGCGCTGGACTCAACGCCGAAACGACGCGAATCCGCGGGCGCGTTCTTTGAGTCGGCTTCGGCCAGGATCATCGAGCACATTGTCTGGCGCGCATCGAAGCCCGCTTTTCACGACCGTTCAATGACATGTTCGCTCTTGCGGACTTCGCTCGCGCGAGAACAGCGCTTCTCAAACGCGCCGTCGATCGCCGCGACGCGCTATGTGGCGGCGCACTCCGCAACATTTTTGAACCGCTACTATAGTTGCGCGAGGGATTGGCGCAACAGCTGCGCGCCCTTGCGCGGCGATCGGCGCATAGCGCGCTCGCGAAATTCGACTGTCGGCGGAACCTTAACGAGCGATTGGCGTTCCCCACAAACGGCGGCTTATATTGCGCCTTGTCAGTCGCAAATTTCAGAGAAGTTAGCGCTTTCGATTTCGTCCATTCGGGTGGGAGCGAACAAATGTTTTTGAGAAAGTTGCTTGCGGCGAGCTTCGCCGCAACCGTGTTGGCGATAGCGCCTGGCAATTCCTTCGCACAGTCGACCACGCCAATCAAAGTCGATCAAGGATCGACGTGGACCGAGCCTGTCCGCAAGAATTTCTACAGCCGGGATCAGGGATCGCGGCTTATTCCCCTGGCCTGGCTCAAAGCGCTGACGCAGCCTAACGGCGCGCCTTTCCTCGCCGACGGCCTCGCGCGATATGGCTATCTTGCTGATGACGCCAATCCGCGGAGAGGTTTGCCGATCGGGTTCAGCGTCGCGCGCGAGAAGGAGGGCGACGTCGTCGGTCTGACGTGCGCCGCCTGCCATACGCGTCAAATCGAGGTCGATGGCAAGGCCTATCGCATTGACGGCGGTCCGGCGATCGCCGACCTCGGCGCCTTCTGGGCCGATCTCAATGCTGCGGTCAATCGCACGCTCGGCGACGAGCAGATTTTCGCCGATTTCGCCAAATCCGCGCTTGGCGGATCGCCATCGCAAGAGCAGATCGCCGCGCTGCGCCAAGCGGTTCAAGAATGGGCGGCGCCATTCGACGCCATCACCCAAGAAGGACTGCTGAAAGCCAAACCTTGGGGCGTGGGCCGACTCGACGCTGTAGGGATGATCTTCAACCGCGTCGCCGGCCTCGACATCGGACCGCCGCCGACGTTCCTTTTGAAGGAGAACATTAAGCCGGCGGATGCGCCTGTCCGCCCGCCCTTCCTGTGGAACGCCTCGATTCAGGATCGCACGCAGTGGCCAGGCTTCGCCGAAAACGGCAACACGATCTTGGCGCTCTCGCGCAATCTCGGCGAGGTCTATGGCGTCTTTGGCGTCTTTCATCCCAAGAAGAACGACGCACGTCCGCTCGGATACGATTATGACGCAGACAATTCCGCGAACTTCGCCGGGCTGCTGTCGCTCGAAGAGTCGATTGAAAAACTTGGTCCGCCGCGATGGCCATGGCCGGTCGATCGCAATCTCGCGGCGACCGGCAAGGCGATCTTCGCTCGGCCGAAGGATCAGGGCGGTTGCGTCGACTGTCATGGCGTACAGGAGCTGCCGAACGGCAATTGGGTGACGCCGATCACGCCCATCGCCGAAATCGGGACTGATGCGAAAGAGCTGATCAATCTTAAGCGGACGGCGGTCAGCGCCGGCGTCCTCACGGGCGCGTCGATCCCCTTCCTGATCGAGCCGCTGAAGGCCGAGAATGAAGCAATCGCCAATATTCTCGGCGTGGCCGTACGCGGCGCGGTTCTCCAGTACTATTTTCCAGGCATTCGCGTCGATCCAAAATTGCGCGCGCGCTTAGAGCAGGCGCTGCTGACGGCCAATGACGCGATCGCCTTCGCGAAACCCCTGTTGAAAGCGCGGATCGAAGAGAAGCTGATGACGCCGAAAATCAGGGAGACGCTCTCTCAGCTCAAGGGCGCCTATCCGCAGCCGCCCGGCACGATCAAGCCCCCGCCCGGCTATGAGGCGCGCGTGCTTCAGGGCGTTTGGGCCGCGGCGCCCTATCTGCACAACGGATCCGTCGCGTCGCTCGCCGAACTGTTGAAGCCTGCGAAGGAGCGCGCGTCGCGCTTCCAAGTTGGACCGGCCTATGACATCGTCAATGTTGGGCTGGCGGCCGAGCAGACAACGTTCAACTACACGCAGACGACCGATAATTGCGTCGATCCACGCGCGCCTACTGGCGACGGCCATTGCGGCCACGAATTCGGCGTAAGTCTGCCGCCCGAGGAAAAGAAAGCGTTGCTTGAATATTTGAAGACGCTTTAGCGCCGCTCTTTTTGAACGCGCGCAACACAAATTAAGATTCTCGAGGGGAGGGAAACATGATGACAAGACGGAGCGCGTCGATCGCGGCCGCCATGCTGTTGGCGGTTTCAACAGGCCCGCGCCACGCCGCCCGCGCCGAACAGGGCGCGGCCGCCGTCTCGGCTCCGCCGCTCACGAAATTCGAAACGGCGCCGCAAGGCGAAGCCGAGCAGATTGCGCAAATCATTGCGCTGACCACGCAGCTTATGCAGATGCGCTATCCGGAAGGCATGGCGCGGCGCGGCGTGCATCCAAAGGATCACGGCTGCGTCAAAGCGACATTCACGGTCAATCCCGACATTCCTCAGAATTACCGGGTCGGCGTCTTCGCGACGCCGGGCAGAAAATACCCGGCCTGGGTTCGCTTTTCCAACGCCACACCCTTTCTCGCGCCCGATCTCGGCAAGACCGGTCCCGACAGCCGCGGCATGGCGATCAAGCTGATCGGCGTCGAGGGGGAGACGCTCCTAATCGAGCCCGGCGCGAAGACGCAGGATTTTCTGCTTATCAACCTTCCCGCCTTCGCCTTCCCGAACGTCTCTGAATATTTGGAAGTCACCCAGATTCAACTCGCCAACCACGACGACATCCGGCCCTTCTTCGCGAAGATGACTCCGGAGAGGGAGAAGACGGCGGCGGTCGTCAAGAAAATCAAGCAAACCAATGTCGGCAATCCGCTCCAGAGCCCTTATTTTTCCGCCGCGCCATTTCTCTACGGCCCCGACAAGGTCGCCAAATTCAAGGTGACCCCGAGAAGCGCGGAAAAGACGCCCGTCCCGGAGCATCCAAGCGCAAATTATCTGCGCGAGGCGATGAAGAAGAGCCTCGATGTCGCCATCGGCAAGCCGGCGGTCTTCGATTTCAGCGTACAGCTGCGCAACGACGATTCTTTGCCGATCGAAGACGCGACCGCCGAATGGTCGGAGGCCACGGCGCCGCCGCAAAATGTCGCGACGATCGAGATCGGCCCGCAAGATTTCGACAATGCCTATCAGGTGACGGAGTGCGAGCATATGGCGTTCACGCCATGGCACGGGCTCACGGCGCATCGACCGATCGGCGGCATCAATCGTCTGCGGCGCGACGTCTATATCGCCTCATCGAAGTTTCGATCGCAGCCCAAAGAGCCGACGGGATTTCCAAAATGGCCATGGTGACGCGTGTTAAGCGCGCGCTCGCGCGCCTTTCGCTTGCCGCAGGCATCGCGCTCGCGTCGCACGCCGACGTCGCCCCGCCGGCTTGGGCGCAAACGGCGCCCAGCGCGGACGAGTGGCCCGCCGAGCAGGACAAGAGGCTGAAAGCGCTGGACGCTTATATCAGCCGCAAGGCGGTCGCCTATCGTTGGTTCGCCGACTTTCCCTTTGGCCTGACCGACGGCGCGCCCTTCATCATCCTGAAGCTGCTGCCCAAGCTCGCGCCCGAGCAATGGGGCGGCGCGGAAAATTTCCTCGACGTCGCCGGCCTCTTCGTCGACCAGCGCGATCCCACCTACCCGATCGCGCGCGGCTTCGGCTGGACGGGACTGGCGCGCGACGATCCCAAGGGCGCCGTCGATTACGCGGCGATGAGTTGCGGCGCCTGCCATATCGGCCGTGTGCGCCTCGACGACGGCAGTTTTCGCTATCTCGATGGCGGCGTGAACACGCAGTTCAACCTCGTTCAATATCGCGTCAGAGTGAGAAACACGATCAAAAAGATCACCGCCGGCGCGACGACGCAAGAAGAGAAGATCGAACGCGCGACGCGGGCCATTCTCACGGCGCTCGACGAGGCTCATGCCCAAGACAAGAACTACTTCTACAAGAATTACTCCTTCGCCGGCCGCCGCTTCGACGCCGCCTATGAGACGCGTCAAATCGAGCTGTTCATGCAGGACACGCCGGCGATCGTCGATAAATTCCTGAAGCGCGCCAGCCTTGAATATGCCTCGCTGCTTGATCTCGTCTACAAGAACTACAAAGGCTTCGAGGATGAGATGACGCGGGGGTTCGGCGGCATGGCCGACGCGACCGGCGTCAGCACGGCGATCGCCTACGCCGCCGCCGAAGCGCGCGGCGAAGATCCCGATCCGAAGACCAGCCTGCCGCCGACGCCGGGCATCACCGACTTCATGGCCGTTTGGGAGCAGGAAAAGCGTCTGGCGCGCTGGTCCCCCGATCACACGCAACTGATCGACGGCGGCGGACAATGGAACGGCAATATTCCGATTCCGATTTTCCGCAATCTCGCCGCCGAATTGACGCTCGGGCTTGGACCCGACACCGACATTCGCATCGCCGCCTTCAGCGAGGATTTGCTGCGCGATCTGCCGGCGCCGGTCTATCCCTTCCCCGTCGATCTCGCGCTGGCCAAGAAAGGCGCGGCGCTTTTTGAAGAAAATTGCGCGGCGTGCCATCGGCCGCATAACGGCAAGGTCTATGACCTCGGCACGGATCTCGGCCGCGCGCGCGTCGTCAGCGACTTCATCGCGCAGAACGCCCGCGACAGCTTCACGAAGATTTGCTCGCCGACGAGAGTCGTCGAGATGCCGCCGTCCGGCGCCCGGATCGCGCCCTGCGCGACGTTCGAAGGGGTGTCGCTGGAGAACCGCGCCGACGTCTCCATGGCCGATCCTAAGACGCACGAGGGCTATAACGCGCTTCCGCTTGGCGGCGTGTGGGCGCAAGCGCCCTATTTGCACAATGGCTCGGTGCCGACGCTCTTTCATCTCCTTGTCCCGCGCGAGCGCCCTGCCGTCTTCATCAAGAGCCGGCTCGACTACGACAAGAAGCTGGTCGGCTTCTCCTGGGAGGTTCCCCAGACCTTGACGCGCGACGAAGGCTATCGCTTCGACACGACATCCTTTCCCGCGCTCTCCAATAAGGGGCACGACAAGGACGTCGTCGAGGACGGCAAGACCATGAAACTCGATTGGTCGGACGACGTCGACGGCGCCATGGCCATTGTCGAATATCTGAAGACGAAGTGAGGCTGAGAAGGCCCGAACTCTGGTTAATTTCAGCTCACGTTCAGCCGTCATGGCCGGGCTTGTCCCGGCCATCCACGCCGGGACATCGCGAGATGTTTTTTGCGCAGAGATGGCATGTCCGGCTGATGTCCTGACATTTGCGTCGTGTCAACGCGTGGATGGCCGCGACAAGCGCGGCCATGACGCGGTGAGATGACGCCTTATTAACCTGGATACGGAGCCCTGCCGTTAGCCAGCCCGGCTTGACTCTCTTCCACGGGGAGTCATTATAAGAACATAACAGGAACTCATGAGATGACCCAACCGCTGGCGTCGCTGCGGAAAAACCTGGCTTGCGCCTATCCGGCCACGGCTTCCGAGACGATCGCGCTCGGCGCGCCGAGCCTTGATCGGCGCCTTGGCGGCGGAATTCTCCGCGCGGCGCTGCATGAGGCCTATGCCGAGACCGCCGCCGACGCCCCGGCGGCGACGGGCTTCGCCCTGGCGCTCGCCCGCCGCGCCCTGGCGGGGAGCGGCAAGCCGCTGCTCTGGGCGCGGCAGGCGGCGCTCACCGCGGAATCCGGCGCGCCCTATCCGCCGGGCCTCGCCGACATCGGCCTCAACCCCGCCGACGTCGCCTTCATTCGCGTGCGCGACGCCAAGGAGGCGCTGCAGGCGGGCGCCGAAGCCGGCCGCTGCGCCGCCATCGGCGCGACGCTGATCGAATTCTGGGGCGAAGCCCGCGCCTATGATCTGACCGCGAGCCGTCGCCTCGCCCTGACGGCCGCCGCCGGCGGCGCGCCGATCTTCGTTACGCGCGTCGCCGCCATTCCCGCGCCGAGCGCCGCCGCAAGCCGCTGGCTTGTGCGCGCGGCGCCTTCCGGCGCGCTTGCGGCGAATGCGCCGGGGTCTGCGGCTTTTACGATTTTTCTGCTGCGTCAGCGCGGCGGCGCGGCGGGGCAAGAGCGGCAAGAGTGGCGTGTGGAGTGGAGCCATGACCGTGGCGCCTTCGAGGACAGAACATTCGACCAATCGTCGCTATCTCGCCCTGTGGCTTCCCTTTCTGCCGGCGGAGCGCCTGGCGAAGGCGCGCCGCAGACAGCCGGACGTAAATTCGGATGACGCGCCGCTCATCCTTGTCAAAAAAGAGCGCAGCGCGCTGCGCATCGACGCCCTCGACCGCAAGGCCATCGCGCTTGGCCTGACGCCGGGCATGACGCTCGCCGACGCTAGGGCGCGCGCGCCGCGCCTCGCCGTCGCGCAGGCCGACCCCGACGCTGACGAGCGGCTGATGCTGCGGCTCGCCGCCTTTTGCGAACAGTTCACGCCGCTCGTGGCGCTCGATCCGCCCTGCGGCCTCATGCTCGACGCGACGGGCTGCGCGCATCTTTTCGGCGGCGAAGCGATGATGCGGACCTGCATCCTGCAGGCGATGGCGCGCCTCTCCTTCACGGGCCGCGCCGCCGTCGCCGGAACGCCCGAGGCCGCGCGCGCCTTGGCGCGTTTTGGCGCGGACGGCGTCACGCCGCCGGGCGAAGATGAAATTTTCACCCGCCCGCTGTCCATCGCCGCGCTCGAAGCGCCAAGAGAGACGAGCGTGGCGCTGACGCGCGCCGGCCTCACGACATTGGGCGATCTCGCCGATCGCTCCAGCGCCGCCCTGACGGCGCGTTTCGGCGCGGAAACGATGCGGCGGCTGACGCGCATTCTGGGCCGTGAAGACGCGCGCATCACGCCCTTGCGCCCCTTGCCGGAATGCATGGTCGAGCGGCGCTTCGCCGAGCCCTTTCTCGATCTCTCCGCGATAGAGAATGTTCTGCGCCCGCTGATCGCGGAAGCGATGGGACTCCTCGAAAAGCGCGGACAAGGCGGCCGGGCTTTTGAAGCGCGTTTCTTTCGCACCGACGGCGCCGTCGCGGCCCTCAATTTCGAAACCGGCGCGCCCTCGCGCAATGTGGAGGCGCTTCTACGGCTCTTCCGGCTCAAGGCCGAGTCGCTCGCCGATCCGCTCGATCCGGGCTTCGGCTTCGACGTCATCCGCTTTTGCGTCCTCTGCGCCGAAACTCTGGCGCAAGGCCAGATCGGCTTCGAGCGGCAAGGCGCGCAGGAGAGCGACGTCGCCGATCTCGTCGATCGCCTGGCGGCGCGTTTCGGACGCGAACGGGTGCTGCGCTTTGCGGCGCATGAGACGCATGATCCCGTGCGCGCCGCCTCTTATGTTTACGCGGCGTCTCCTTCTTCCAAACTCAATTCCTGGGAGAGGCCGGAGCCGGGCGAGCCGCCGTTGCGGCCATTATTTCTGTTCGATCCGCCGCATCCCATCGAAACCATGGCGCAGACGCCCGACGGGCCGCCGATGCATTTCAAATGGCGCCGCGTGCGCCACATGATCGCGCGCGCCGAGGGGCCGGAGCGCATCGCGCCGGAATGGTGGCGCAATGCGATCGGCCGCGACAGACGAACGCGCGACTATTACCGGCTGGAGGATCGCGACGGCCGTCGCTTCTGGGTGTTTCGTGAAGGCCTCTATGAAAGCGAAACCGCCGCGCCGCGCTGGTTCCTGCATGGGCTCTTCGCATGAGCGCGCCTTTCGCCGAACTCGTCGCGGCGACGAATTTCTCCTTCCTGCGCGGCGCCTCGCATCCGTCAGACATGGCGCTGACGGCGCTGCTGCTCGGCCATAGCGGCATTGGCGTCGCCGACCGCAACAGCGTCGCCGGCGTCGTGCGCGCCTATGCCGCGCTCAAGGAGCTGCGGGAAAAATTGCGCGATCCGCCGGCGGGCGACGATGCGGCGCTGCTCGCGCAGCTGGGCGCAAAGCGCATTGACTCCTTCAAGCTCGTCGTCGGCGCGCGGCTCGTCTTCGCCGATGAGACGCCCGACATCGTCGCCCATCCGCAAAATCGCGACGGCTGGGGAAGGCTCACGCGGCTGCTGACGACGGGAAATCTGCGCGCCAAGAAAGGCGAATGCCGTCTTTATGTCGACGATCTCGCGCAAGCCGCGCGCGATCTGCTGCTGATCGTCATGCCGTCGCGCAATCTGACGCGCCTGCCGTCGACGCTCGCGCGTCTCAATGATCTTGCGCAAGGCGACGTCTGGCTCGGCGCGACCATGCCGCGGCGCGGCGACGACAGGCGGCGGCTTGCAAGATTGAAAGACATCGCCGCGCCAACGCAGACGCCCTTGCTCGCAACCAATGACGCGCTTTACGCCGATCCCGGCCAGCGCGATCTGCAAGACGTCATGACCTGCATCCGCGAAGGCGTGACGCTCACGCGAGCCGGGCGCCGGCTGGAGGTCAACGCCGAGCGCCATGTGAAGACGCCCGAGGAAATGACGCGCCTCTTCGCCGACGCCCCGGAGGCGATCGAGGAGACGCAATGTTTTCTCGCGCGCGTCGATTTCTCGCTCGATCAGCTGACATATGAATATCCGGACGAGCCTGTGCCGCCGGGCCGCAATCCCCAGGAATGGCTCGAAGAGCTGACCTATCGCCACGCGGCGATGCGCTATCCAGACGGCGTGCCGAAGAAGGTCGAGAAGCTTTTGCGCGAGGAGCTGGCGCTCATCAAGACGCTCGACTACGCGCGTTATTTTCTCACCATTCACGACATCGTGCGGATCGCCGAAGACAAGGGGATTCTCTGCCAGGGGCGCGGCTCCGCCGCCAATTCCGCCGTCTGCTATGTGCTCGGCGTCACCTGCGTCGATCCGGCGGAGAATGATCTGCTCTTCGCCAGATTCATCTCGCAGGAGCGCAAGGAGCCGCCCGACATCGACGTCGATTTCGAGCATGAGCGGCGCGAAGAGATCATCCAGCATATTTACGAAAAATACGGCCGCGCGCGCGCCGGACTCGTCGCCACCGTCATCAGCTACAGGCCGCGCAGCGCCATTCGCGAAGTCGGCAAGGTCTTCGGGCTGACCGAGGACGTGACCGCCGCGCTCGCCGGCGTGCAATGGGGCAGTTGGGGCTCCGACATTCCGCAGGCCTACATCCGCCAGACCGGGCTTGATCCAGAAAATCCCGTCATTCGCCGCGCCATTCATTTCGCTCAGCGGCTGCTCGGCTTTCCGCGCCATCTCTCACAGCATGTCGGCGGCTTCGTTCTGGCGCGCGGACGGCTCGACGAGCTGACGCCCATCGCCAACGCCGCGATGCCGGAGCGCACCTTCATCGAATGGGACAAGGACGACATCGACGCGCTTGGGCTGATGAAAGTCGACGTGCTCGCGCTCGGCATGCTCACCTGCATCCGCAAATGTTTCGATTATTTGCGCGCCCATGAAGGCATGGATATGGGCCTCGCCGACGTGCCGGCCGACGACAAGGCGACCTATGACATGCTGTGTCGAGGCGACTCGATCGGCGTCTTTCAGGTCGAGAGCCGCGCCCAGATGAACATGCTGCCGCGCCTGAAGCCGCGTGAATTCTATGATCTCGTCATTCAAGTGGCGATCGTGCGGCCGGGACCCATCCAGGGCAATATGGTGCATCCCTATCTGCGCCGCCGCTCCGGAAGCGAGCCGGTGATCTATCCCTCGCCCGCGCCGGAGCACGGGCCGCCGGACGAATTGCGCAAGGTGCTCGAAAAGACCAAGGGCGTGCCGCTCTTTCAGGAGCAGGCGATGAAGCTCGCCATGGTCGCGGCGAAATTCTCCGACGTTGAAGCCAATCGCCTGCGCCGCGCCATGGCGACCTTCCGCAATCTTGGCACCATCCATCAATTCGAGGCGCTGATGGTCGAGCGCATGGCGGCGCGCGGCTATGATCGCGGCTTCGCGCAAAGCTGTTTCGAGCAGATCAAGGGCTTCGGCTCCTATGGCTTTCCCGAAAGCCACGCCGCATCCTTCGCCAAGCTCGTCTACATCTCCTCATGGATCAAATGCCATCATCCGGCGATCTTCGCCTGCGCGCTGCTCAATTCGCAGCCGATGGGCTTTTACGCGCCGGCGCAGATCGTGCGCGACGCGCGCGAGCATGGCGTCGACGTGCGCCCCGTCGACGTGAATTTCAGCGAATGGGACAATAGGCTGGAGCGCGCGGCGGATGGCATATTGGCGCTGCGCCTCGGCTTCCGCCAGGCCGACGGCGTGCATGAGAGCGAAGGAAAGCGCATCGGGCAAGCGCGGACGAAGCCCTATGACAGCGTCGAAGATCTGGCGCGGCGGGCCGCGCTCAACGCCGCGACGATGCGCGCGCTCGCCGACGCCGATGCTTTCCGTTCTCTGCGAAGCGACCGCCGCGACGCGCTCTGGGCCGTGCGGCGTCTGCCTGACGCGAAACCCCTGCCGCTCTTTGCCGCCGCCGACGCGCGCGAACTCGCCAAGGAACAAGATCCGTTGCTGCCGCCGATGTCGCTTGGCGAACATGTCGCCGCCGATTATCAGACGCTGCGGCTTTCGTTGAAGGCGCATCCCATGGCGGTGCTGCGGCCGATTTTCGCGCGCGAGCGGATCAAGGCCTGCGCGGAAGTTTCGGCGCTCACGGACGGCGCCTTTGCGCGCGGCGCCGGCGTCGTGCTGGTGCGGCAGCGGCCCGGACAGGGCAACGCCATTTTCGTCACGCTCGAAGACGAGACCGGCGTCCTAAATATCGTCATCTGGGCGCGGCTGTTCGAGCGCTATCGCCGCGAGACGATGGCGTCACGACTCATGCTGGTCGAAGGCAGGGTGCAGAAAAGCCCGGAAAATGTCGTGCATCTGATGGCGCAGCGGATTATCGACCGCAGCGGCGACTTGAACAGGCTGTCGGAGGGCCATCGCCCGGAAATCGTCCTGTCGCGCGCCGACGAATTCATCCATCCCCAACATCCGCGCGGCGGCCATCCGCGCAATGTCCGCATCTTGCCGAAGTCGCGGGATTTTCACTAGAGCAATTTGACTTTGAGCGATTCCCTATCGATCACATGATTCCATGCGATCGGGACGCGCTCTAAGGCGCGGCCAGGACATCGGCTTAATCGCTCTTCAGCGCTTTTCGGTCGGCAGGCTCGTCAATGCTTGCTGACGCAGCTTCTCGACTTCCACGCGGGTCTTGCGGGCCTCGGCGCGCGCCACCTTTGCGGCCCGGCGCACGGGCAAATGCCCAAGCCAGGAAGAGACCCCTCCCGCGAGAACGCCGAGCGCCATGGACGCCAGAACGACGAGGAAGATCGGCGCCTCGAAGGATGGACCCGACCCGTCGCTCGGCGCAAAGGGATCAAGCCCGATGCGCACCGATTCACGATTGGCCATGGCGAAAAACAAAATGATGAGCGCGAGCGGCAAAAAAATGATGACGCGCAGGATGGACTTCATAATATCTCCCTCTTGCCGGCGCCGCGCAACACGCGGAGCAGCCGCCGCACGCCGCCGCCGCGCGTCCCGAGACCGAGAGGACGCCGCCGCCTAGATCGCCTCAGCCCTCGTAATTCTCATTGAGACGCTCGCGCATCTCTTTGCCGGTTTTGAAGAAAGGCACGCTCTTTTCCTGCACCGAAACCTGCGCGCCGGTGCGCGGATTGCGGCCGGTGCGGGCGTCCCGCTTCTTGACCGAAAAAGCGCCGAAGCCCCGCAGTTCAACGCGATCGCCACGCGCCAGGGCCAAGGTGATCTCGTCGAGAATCGTGGTGACGATCGTCTCGACGTCGCGCTGGTACAGATGGCCGTTTCGGCGCGCGATGCGTTGAATGAGTTCCGACTTTATCATGAGCCGATCCAATATGTTGGCGTCGAATACGCGTTTGCGGACGCCCCGAGTCAGTTGGCCGCCGGATGCTGCCAAATCGCCAATAGGCCGTCAAGCTCGCCGCTTCGTTCGAACAGCATTGATTTCTCCAAAAGACCCGCGACCGTTTGCAGCCCAACGACGCGGGAGAGGCTCGCGGCGCCGCCGACAAGCCCAAGCCGCTCAAGGCTGCTTTTCTTCTTCCACTCGCGCACCGGCAGATCTTTCGTAACGCCCTTGTTGGCGACGAGCCAGTCCACGGCCTCCCGCTGACCGCCGATCAGATCGACGAGTTTGAGCGGCACGCCCTGTCGCGCGGTGAACACGCGCCCGTCGGCGACTTTCGCGAGCTCGGCGTCGTCGAGGTTGCGCCGCTGCTGAACAAGGCCTTTGAACCAGGCGTAGGAGTCGGCGACAAGACTGGCGACCGCCTCGCGCGCCGCGGGACTGGTCGGCTCGAGGCCGTTTGGCGCGGCCTTGAGCGGCGAAGATTTTATGGTCTCGACCTCGACCCCCCAATTGTTGAGCAGTTTCGAGACGTTGGGATATTGGAACAGCACGCCGATCGAGCCGACGAGCGAATTGCCGCGCGCGACGATCGTGTCGGCGGCAAGCGCGGCGATATAGGCGCCGGAAGCGGCCACGGTGCCGACGACGGCGATCACGGGCTTCTTCTCGGCGACGCGTCGCAGCTCCTCATAGAGGCGCTCGGAACCGGTCGTCGTGCCGCCAGGGCTCTCGATCTCAAGCAGCAGAGCCTTTGCTTGGCTGGACGCGGCGATGCTTTTGATCAGATCCACTGTGCCATCGTCGCCAGTAATGACGCCCTGAATTTCAAGTCGGGCAATATGCGGCGTGAGCTTATCGGTGGAGTCGGCCCCGCCAAGCTTCGTCAGGGCGACGATCCCCGCCACGCCGAAGGCGACAAGGGCGGCAAGACGCCACCAGCCCAGCTTGCGGCGAAGCCTGCGACGGTCAACGAAATAGTCGGTGGGAATTGACATCGCAAATTCCGATTGCTGGCTGGAAGGATGGAATGGCCGCGCGAGATAGGTAATCGCGCGAACGGCCGATTGGAAGACGCGCCGCTAAAACGCTTACCTTAGCGTGGCCTGCATCGCCCAGGCGAGATAGTCCTCATCGGCCTCGGCGACGTCGACGCGCAGAATTTCTGGCGTCTCATAGCTATGCAGCCGGCGGACCAATTCGGCAAGCGCGGCAAAGTCCTCGCCGCGCGCTTTCATCTGCAACAAAAACTCCGGCTCTTCCCGCATCTCGTCCTTCCAGGCGTAATGGCTGCGCACGGCGTGTATCTGGACGCAGGCGGCGAGTTTTGCAGAGAGCGCCGCACGCGCGAGCGCGCGCGCCTTCTCCTCGTCGTCAATCGTGGTGATGAGGATCGCCAGGACGCTCATGCCAACACCAACCGCACGAAATCAGCCGCCGATGACGGTCGTGAACACCTGCCCGCCGCGCGCCAAGGTGATTTTCCAGTAATAGGCGCGTCCCGCCGTTATGCTGGCCAGGTCGCGCGTCGTCCCAATCTTTTGATCGTTGACCGCGAGAATGATGTCCCCGCGCTGCAAGTTGAGCTGTTGCGCGTAAGAGCCGTCGTCGACCTGCGAAACGACGACCCCGGCGGTCGTGCCCTGCACCGACATCTCTTCGATCACCGCAGGCGAAATATTGATGACGGTCGCGCCGGCGAAAGGCGACGCGCCCTTGATTTTTACCGCATCGCGCGGCGGCGTTTCGGGCGCGGGCGCAAGGCGAATTTGCGCGACGAGCTTTTTGCCGCCGCGCAACACGCCGAGCGTCGCCTCCCCGCCCAGCGGCTTGGTGGCCAGCCGATAGCCGACCGCTTCGGGGTCATCGGCCGTTTGGCCGTCGACCGAGATAATCACGTCTCCGCGCTTCAGGCCGGCCTGGGCCGAGGGGCCCCTCGGATCGACGTCGGCCAGCAGCGCGCCGGTGGGACGATCGAGTCCCAAACCGTCGGCAAGCTCTGGCGAAAGCGTCTGCAGCGTCGCGCCCATCCAGGCGCGCCGCACTTGCGTGCCGCCGCCCTTCGCCGCGGCGATCACGCTCTTGACCATGTTGACGGGAATGGCGAAGCCGATCCCGACCGATCCGCCCGATTTCGAGAAGATCGCGGAATTGATGCCGACGAGGCGCCCGTTCATATCGACGAGCGGTCCGCCCGAATTGCCGGGATTGATCGCCGCGTCCGTCTGGATGAAGAACCCATAATCCGTGATGCCGACATGCGTGCGGGCAAGCGCGGAAATGATGCCCTGCGTCACCGTTTGACCGACGCCGAAGGGATTGCCGATCGCGAGCGTCAGATCGCCGACTTCGAGCGCGTCCGAATCGCCGATTTCCATTGTCGGAAAATTGGCGCCGTCGGCGAGTTTCAACACCGCAAGATCGGTGCGCGGATCGCGCAGCAGAATTTTTGCGGAGAATTCGCGCTTGTCGGCGAGCGCCACCTTCACGTCGGTCATGCCCTCGATGACGTGATTGTTGGTGACGACGAGGCCGCTTGGATCGACGATCACGCCCGACCCCAGCGACTGCGCCATGTTGCGCCCGGGCATGCCGCCGCCGCCTTCGCCGAAGAAGCGACGAAAAATTGGATCGTCGAAAAGCGGATTGGCGGGCATGCGTTCGACGCGTGAGGCGAAGACGTTGACGACGGCGGGCTGCGCCTTTTTGACGATCGGCGCGAAGGAATAGGCGATCTCGGCGCGGCTGTTCGGGACGACACGCTCCGGCCCCGGCGGCGTGAAGCTCTCGACGCGTCCGGGCGGTTTTCCCTGCGGCGCCGTCTGCGCCAGCGCCGGTTCGATTGCGGCGCGATTGACCAGCGCGACGGCGCCGCAGGCAAGCGCCGCGAGAACAGATTGACGCAAACAAAGGCGCATGGGCCGCTCCCAAGAGAATCGCTTGCGCAAATATAGCGCGAATTGTTGCGGCGTGAGGACGCCGCGCCTCGGCGCGGCGCGTTCACAGCGCCGCCGCCGATACGCCCGAGATGGGGCGGCGCACAAGGCGATTTCCAAATTTCAGGCCGTCGCCCGGCGCGCGAAGGCGGATATGCGCGAGATGGAAGAGCGCCTGCTGCGACAGAAGGGCGTTATCAAAGACAGCCCGGCGACGCCAAGCGACAGCGGCGCGGTCGTGGCATGCGCAGCGTTATGGCGATGACGCCGGCGCGCGGACCGGCGAGATCGTCTCAGAACGACAATCCCAGAGGGATAAAGAGCCACTGGCCAAATTCGGCCCAGCGTTCGCTGTCGCATATGAGCAAAAGAGGCGGCCGCTAACGCCGCCTCCTGCATTCTCAATAGCGCCTGGGGATCACCGGATGGCGAGTCGCCACAACTCGCCGCCGTTACGCCGCTTCTTCTTCCCCGCCCGTCACCGGACCGGAATCCTGGCCCTTGGCGTCGACGTCGCGATCGACGAATTCGATGACCGCGAGCGGCGCGTTGTCGCCGTAGCGGAAGCCCGCCTTCAGCACGCGCGTGTACCCGCCATTGCGCTCCTTATAGCGCGGGCCGAGCACGTCGAAGAGCTTGCCGACGAGCTTCACATCCTTGATCTGTGCGATCGCCTGCCGGCGCGCATGGAGATCGCCGCGCTTGCCCAGCGTCACCAGCTTTTCGACGACGGGGCGCAGGTCCTTCGCCTTCGGCAGCGTCGTGACGATCTGCTCATGCTTGATGAGCGCCTGCGCCATATTGGCGAACATCGCCTTGCGATGCTCGTGCGTACGCCCGAAGCGGCGCTTCTTGTGACCGTGATACATGCGGCTCTCCGTTGCTTATGCGGCCGCCGTGCCAAGGAACGGCCGTCGATTATAGGCAGTCGGCGTTAGGCGATCGGCCGTCGAAATCCAACTGCCGAAGCCCGACCGACGACTGCCGTCAATAATGCTCCTCGAACCGCTTCGCCAGATCGTCGATGTTCTCGGGCGGCCAGCCGGCGACTTCCATCCCCAGATGCAGACCCATCTGCGCGAGCACTTCCTTGATCTCGTTCAAGGACTTGCGGCCGAAATTCGGCGTGCGCAGCATTTCCGCTTCCGACTTTTGAATAAGATCGCCGATATAGACGATGTTGTCGTTCTTCAAGCAGTTCGCCGAACGCACCGAAAGCTCCAGCTCGTCGACTTTCTTGAGCAGCGCCGGATTGAAGGCGAGCTGCGGAATCGACGGGGCGGCCTCCTCGCGGCGCGGCTCTTCGAAATTGACGAAGACGTTGAGCTGATCTTGGAGAATGCGCGCCGAAAAGGCGAGCGCGTCTTCCGGGCTCATCGCGCCATTCGTCTCGAGCGTCAGCGTCAGCTTGTCATAATCGAGGACTTGACCCTCGCGCGTGTTCTCGACGCGATAGCTGACCTTCTTGACGGGAGAATAGAGGCTGTCGATCGGAATGAGCCCGATCGGCGCGTCTTCGGCGCGATTGCGGTCGGCGGGGGCGTACCCCTTGCCGGTCGCGACGGTGAATTCGATACGGATCTCGGCCCCTTCGTCGAGCGTGCAGATGACGAGTTCGGGGTTCAGGATCTGCACGTCTCCGGTCACCTGGATGTCGCCGGCGGAGACGACGCCCGGGCCCGTCTTCTTGAGCGTCAGGCGTTTGACGCCCTCGCCCTGATATTTGATGGCGATGTCCTTGATGTTGAGGACGATGTCGGTCACGTCCTCGCGCACGCCGGGGATCGAGGAGAATTCATGCAGCACGCCGTCGATGTGAATCGAGGTGATCGCCGCGCCCTGCAAGGACGACAGCAGGATACGGCGCAGGGCGTTGCCCAGCGTCACGCCGAAGCCGCGCTCCAGCGGCTCGGCGATGGCGGTGGCGACGCGCTTTGGATCGTCTCCGGCTGTGACCTCGAGCTTGTTCGGCTTGATGAGTTCCTGCCAGTTCTTCTGGATGCTCACTTGGAGGCCTTTCCTTGAAGCTCCTGAATGCGGCGTTGGGGCATGCGCCGCACGCCGCGCGAAATCAAATCAGACAACTGAAATAACCTCAGACGCGGCGGCGCTTGCGCGGCCTGCAGCCGTTATGGGGAATGGGCGTCACATCGCGGATTGATGTGACGGTGAAGCCCGCCGCCTGCAACGCGCGCAGCGCCGACTCGCGCCCGGAGCCCGGGCCGGACACTTCGACTTCGAGCGTGCGCACGCCATGCTCGCCGGCCTTGCGGGCGGCGTCCTCGGCGGCCATCTGCGCCGCGTAAGGCGTGGATTTGCGCGACCCCTTGAACCCCATGGACCCGGCGGACGACCATGACACGGTGTTGCCCTGGGCGTCGGTGATGGTGATCATGGTGTTGTTGAACGTCGAGCTCACATGCGCGACGCCGGAAACGATATTCTTGCGCTCGCGGCGACGAACGCGCGTTGTGTCCTTGGCCATTATTCAGTCTGCCTTTCGATATCGACGCCGCCGTAATTCCAGCGGCTCCACCCGATGGGGCAATCGGCAAGCCGGCAGTCGGCAATCGGGGTCCGACTGCCCAAGCCCGACTGCCGAAGCCCCGGAATTACTTCTTCTTGCCGGCGATCGGCTTCGCCTTGCCCTTGCGGGTGCGGGCGTTGGTGTGCGTGCGCTGGCCGCGCACGGGAAGCTGGCGGCGATGACGCAGGCCGCGATAGCAGCCAAGGTCCATCAGGCGCTTGATGTTGATCGCGACCTCGCGGCGCAGGTCGCCCTCGACCATATAATCGCGATCGATCGTCTCGCGAATTTGCATGACTTCCGCATCGGTCAGCTGCGCCACGCGCCGCTCCGACGGAATGCTCACCTTCTCGCAAATCTCCGCCGCCTTTTTGGCGCCAATGCCGTGAATATACTGGAGCGCGATGACGACGCGCTTGTTGGTCGGAATATTGACGCCTGCAATTCGAGCCACTTCGTTTCTCCATTTGGGAAGGAGCCTTGAAGCTCCGGGATTGCGCCCGCGTCCGGTGGAGCCCGGCCCATGCAGACGGTTGCGAACGTTTTCATACGAAAACAGGCCCCGCCCCCCGAGCCGGGAGCCGGAGCCGCCTGTCAACAACGTGAAGATCGCTTATCTAGGGGCGAATGGGTAAAGGGTCAAGCGAATTCACAAAAATTACGCGGGACCGGCCAACGCGCGATCGATCGCGCCAGTCACCTCCTCGATCGGCGCCATGCCGTCGATCTTCGTCAGCTCGCTCCGCTTCGAGTAATGCGCCGACACCGGTGCGGTCTGGGCGCGGTAGGCTTCAAGCCGCGTCTTGAAGCTTTCCGGATTGTCGTCAGCGCGCACCGCGCCGCCTGCGGCGCGGGTCTCATCGACGCGCTTGCGCATCCGATCGACGAGCGCACCCTCGTCGACGGCGAGTTCGAGCACGGCGTCGAGCGACAGGCCTCTGCGCTCGAGAAGCGCCTGGAGCGCCTCGGCCTGCGCCACCGTGCGCGGAAAACCGTCGAGAATGAACCCTTTGGCGCAGTCGGGCGAATCGAGCCGTTCGTCGATCAAGCCGATCACCACCTCGTCCGGCACCAGCGCGCCGGCGTCCATGATCTCCTTGGCCTTGAGCCCGATCGGGGTTTTCGCCGCGACGGCGGCGCGCAGCATGTCCCCGGTCGAAAGCTGCGGCACGCCGTGCTTTTCAACCAGACGCGCCGCCTGCGTTCCCTTGCCGGCCCCGGGCGGACCGAGCAGCACCAGCCTCATCGCGCGCGTTTCCCGCCGCGAAGCTTCGCCTTGCGGATCAGCCCCTCATATTGCTGGGCCTGCATATGGCCGTGGATCTGCGCCACCGTATCCATGGTGACGCTGACGACGATCAGCAGCGACGTGCCGCCGAAGTAGAACGGCAGATTGGCGTAGGCGATCAGTCCCTCCGGAATGAGGCAGATGATCGCCAGATAGGCCGCGCCGAGGACGGTGATCCGCATCAGCACGTCATCGATGAATTTCGCGGTGCGCTCGCCCGGACGAATGCCCGGCAGGAAGCCGCCGTGCTTCTTGAGATTGTCGGCCGTTTCGACCGGATTAAACACGATCGCCGTGTAGAAGAAGGCGAAGAACACGATCAATCCGACGTAAGCGAGCATATACAGCGGCCGGCCGTGGCCGAAATAGGCCGAGATGGTCGCGAATATGCTGTCGCTGCCGGTCGACTGGTAAAAGTTCGCCACCGTCGTCGGCAACAGCAGCAGCGAGGAGGCGAAGATCGGCGGAATCACGCCGGAAGTATTGAGCTTCAGCGGCAGAAAGGACGTTTGACCTTCATAGACCCGATTGCCGTGCTGGCGCTTGGGATAGGTGATGAGCAAGCGCCGCTGCGCGCGCTCCATGAACACAATGAAGGCCACGACGGCCAGGGACATGACGATGACGCCGATGATCAGCGCCGTCGAAATCGCGCCCTGCCGACCCAGTTCGAGGGTCGAGACGATCGCCGACGGAAATGCGGCGACGATGCCGGCGAAGATGATCAGCGAGGAGCCGTTGCCGATGCCGCGCGAGGTGATCTGCTCGCCCAGCCACATCAGAAACATCGTGCCGCCAACGAGCGTCACCACCGTGGTGATCCGGAAGAAAAGTCCTGGATCGGTGACGACGCCCTGCTGGCCCTCCAGCCCGATCGCCATGGCGTAGGCCTGAAACGTCGCGAGCGCGACCGTCAGGTAGCGGGTGTATTGATTGAGAACCTTTCGCCCCTGCTCGCCTTCTTTCTTGAGCGATTCGAGCGTCGGAATCACCGACGTCAGCAGCTGGATGATAATCGACGCCGAAATATACGGCATGATGTTGAGCGCAAAGATCGCGCGGCGCTGCACCGCGCCGCCCGCGAACATGTTGAAGAGCTCCAGCATGCCCTTCGACTGGCCGAAAAAGCTCTTGGCGAAGGCCTCGGGGTCGATTCCCGGAAGCGGCACATAGGTGCCGAGGCGATAGACGATCAGCGCGCCCAGCGTGAACAAGATGCGCTTCTTCAATTCTTCGGATTTGCCGAAGGCGGAGAGATTGACGTTGGCCGCGAGCTGCTCGGCTGCCGATGCCATGAAGGAACTCCCCTGTCGCGCCGCTGTCGACGCGACGCATTTTTGTTAAGCGGAGCGAACTCGCGCGCGGCTCGCCCGCTCCAGATCACGCGCTTGGTATAAAACAGCGCAGCCGCTCAGGCGAGAGCGGCCGCGCCTTTTTGCTTTACGGCGCAGGCGTCTCGCCGGCGAGAAATTTTACCGAACCGCCTGCGCCTTCGATGGCGGCGACCGCCGACTTGGAGGCCGCCGAGACCTCGAAGGCGAGCTTCGCCTTCAATTCGCCCTGGCCGAGGATCTTGACCCCGTCCCGCGGCTTGGTGACGACGCCCGCTGCAAGCAGCGCGTCGACCGTCACCGGCGCGCTGGCGTCGAGCTTGCCGGCGTCTATCGCCTGCTGAACGCGGCCGAGATTGACCTCGTTGTAATCGACCGAGAACGGATTGTGAAATCCGCGCTTGGGCAGGCGTCGATGCAACGGCATCTGACCGCCTTCGAAGCCCTTGATCGAGACGCCGGCGCGCGCCTTCTGGCCTTTGACGCCGCGTCCGCCGGTCTTGCCCTTGCCGGAGCCGATGCCGCGCCCGACGCGCATGCGATCCTTGCTCGCGCCTGGATTGTCCGAAAGTTCGTTGAGTTTCATGGCCGCGTCCTCACTTCTCGTCGACGATTTTGACGAGATGCGCCACTTTGGCGATCATGCCGCGCACAGCCGGCGTGTCCTCGAGCGCGCGTCGGCGGCCGATGCGCGTCAAGCCGAGGCCGGCCAGCGTGCGACGCTGGCGTTCGGGACGTCCGATGCCGCTGCCGACCTGTTCGACGACGATCTGCTTGCTCTTCGTCATGACTGGTCTCCTTAAGCGTCGACGGCGTCGGCGTCGACGCCCTGACGGCGCGACTGCAGCACCGAAACTTTCAGCGAGCGGCGCGCCGCGACGGCGCGCGGCGAATCTTCGCGGCCGAGCGCATTGAAGGTCGCGCGAATCATATTGTAGGGATTCGACGAGCCTTGGCTCTTGGCGACGACGTCGTGCATGCCGAGGGTTTCGAAGACGGCGCGCATCGGCCCGCCGGCGATGATTCCGGTGCCGGCCGGCGCCGCGCGCAGAATGACGCGGCCCGCGCCGTGGCGGCCCTGCACGTCATGATGCAATGTGCGGCCTTCGCGCAGCGGCACGCGGATCAACGCGCGCTTCGCCGATTCCGTCGCCTTGCGGATCGCCTCGGGCACTTCGCGCGCCTTTCCGTGTCCGAACCCCACGCGCCCCTTCTGGTCGCCGACGACCACGAGCGCGGCGAAGCCGAAGCGCCGGCCGCCCTTCACCACTTTGGCGACGCGATTGATATGGACCAGCCGATCCACAAATTCGCTGTCTTCCCGATCCCGATCGCGGCCGCGACCGCCTTCACCTTCACGCGCCATTTCTTCATCCGTCACTTGCGCGGCGAAATACGCCGCTCGCTTCGTTCATTGCCGATCCTTCGGATCGGCCCCCGGCGCATGAGCGCCGGCGCGCCTTCGCGCTTTAGGCCCGCGCCCTGAAGAGGCGCGCGCCGCTGGCTTAAAACTCCAGCCCGCCCTCACGGGCGCCGTCGGCCAACGCTTTGACGCGGCCGTGATACATGTAGGCGCCGCGGTCGAACACGACTTCTTTGACGCCTTTGGCGGCGGCGCGCTCGGCGAGGAGCTTGCCGACGACCTTCGCCGCCTCGACGTTCGCGCCGGTCTTCAGACCCTCGCGGTTCGCCTTCTCCAGCGAAGAAGCGGCGGCGATCGTCGCGCCCTTATCGTCGTCGATAATCTGCGCGTAGATCTGCTTCGACGAGCGAAACACCGACAAACGCAACCGTCCACTGGCGCGCTCGCGGATCGCCCGGCGCACGCGCGCCTTGCGGCGCTCTTCGGCTTTGACATCCCTGGCCATCGCGGGTCCTTACTTCTTCTTGCCTTCCTTGCGGAAGATGAATTCATTGGCGTATTTGACGCCCTTGCCCTTGTAGGGCTCCGGCGGGCGCAAGGCGCGGATTTCGGCGGCGACCTGACCGACCTGGCGCCGATCCGTCCCGCTGATGGTGATTTCCGTCGGCTTGGGCGTCACGATCGCGATGCCGGCCGGAATCGGATAGTTCACGTCATGCGAATAGCCGAGCGCGAGTTGCAGCGTCTTGCCCTGCACCGCCGCGCGATAGCCGACGCCGGTGATCTCGAGCTTCTTCTCGAATCCCGTCGACACCCCGACGACGATATTGTTGATCTGAGCGCGCGCCGTTCCCCACAGCGCGCGGGCGCGCTTGGTCTCATTGCGCGGGTCGACCTTGATGGCGTTGTCCTGCTGGACGACGGAAACGTCGTCGGGAACCAGAAATTCCAGTTGGCCCTTCGCGCCTTTCACCTGCACGAGCTGACCGTCCACCTTGGCGGTGACGCCGCCGGGGACGACCACAGGCTGTTTGCCGATACGAGACATGGTTGCAAATCCTGTTTGATGAAGGGCAAGGTTTAGAAGACCTTGCACAGCACCTCGCCGCCGACATTGTTTTCGCGCGCCGCGTGATCGGCCATCACGCCCTTTGGCGTCGACACGATGGTGACCCCAAGGCCGTTCGCCACCCGCGGCACCCCGCCCACCGCGGCATAGACGCGGCGGCCCGGACGCGAGACGCGCTCGATCTGCTTGATGACCGGTTCGCCGTCGAAATATTTGAGTTCGATCTCGAACTCGGTGCGGCCGTTGCCGAAATCCGTGGTCGTGTAGCCGCGGATATAGCCTTCTTCCTTCAGCACGTCGAGCACATGCGCGCGCAGCTTGGAGCCAGGCGTCGCCACCCTGTCCTTGCGGCGCATCTGCGCATTGCGGATGCGGGTGAGGAGATCGCCCAATGGATCGTTGATCGCCATTTGCCGCTCTCCTTACCAGCTCGACTTCACAAGACCGGGCACCAGGCCGCGCGAGCCCAGTTCGCGCAGCGCGATGCGCGACATTCTCAGCTTGCGGTAGAACCCGCGCGGACGGCCGGACACTTCGCAGCGATTGCGCACGCGAACCTGCGCCGAATTGCGCGGAAGCTCCGCGAGCTTGAGACGCGCCTCGAAACGCTCCTCGAAGGTCAGCGTCTTGTCGTTCGCCGTTTCCTTCAGCCGCGCGCGGCGGCCCGCATAGGCCTTCACCAGCTTGCGCTTCCGCTTGTTGTTCTCAATCGCGCTTTTCTTCGCCATTATCAGTTTCGCCTTTCGGTATCCGCGTTTGAGGAGCCGTTACGCCCTCACTGCCGGAACGGGAAATTGAACGCCTTCAGCAAGGCGCGCGCCTCTTCGTCAGTCTTGGCCGTGGTGCAGACGATCACGTCCATGCCGAGAATCGACTCCGCCTTGTCGTAGTCGATCTCCGGAAACACGATGTGCTCCTTGATGCCAAGCGCATAATTGCCGCGTCCGTCGAAGGACTTCGGATTCAGTCCCCGGAAGTCGCGCACGCGCGGCAAGGCCACGGTGATCAGCCGGTCGAGGAACTCATACATCCGCGTCTTGCGCAGCGTGACTTTCGCGCCGATCGGCATGTTCTCGCGCAGCTTGAAGGTCGAGATCGCCTTGCGCGCGCGGGTGACGACCGGCCGCTGACCCGCGATGAGCGCGAGATCCGCCGCCGCCGACGCGGCCTTCTTGCTGTCGTTGACCGACTCGCCGACGCCCATGTTGAGCACGATCTTTTCGATCGTGGGCACTTCGAGCGCGTTCTTGTAGCCGAACTCCTTCTGGAGCGTCTCGCGCACGACCTCTTCGTAGAGCTTCTTCATGCGCGGCACGTAATCGTTCGCCGGCGCGCCGCCCTCGGCCTTCGCCGGCCTTTCCTTGGCGGCGGGCTTTTCGGCGGATTTCGCGGCCTTCTTCGGCTCCTTCGCCTCCGCGGCGGGCTGTTGAGCCTTGGCGGGCTTTTCGGCCTTCGGCTTCTTTTCCTCAGCCATCGATCAATTCTCCGGAACGCTTGGCGACGCGGACCTTGCGGCCGTCGTCGAGAATCTTGAATCCGACGCGGGTCGGCCGGCCGTCCTTGGGATCGGCGACCGCGAGATTGGACAGGTCGATCGTCGCGGCCTTGTTGACGATGCCGGCTTCGCGATCCTTCGTCTGGCGCTGATGGCGCTTGACCATATTGACGCCGTCGACGATGGCGCGGCCTTCGGTCGGAATCACGCGCAGCACTTCGCCGCTGCGGCCCTTGTCGCGGCCGGCGAGAACGACGACCTTGTCGCCCTTCTTGATCTTGGCGGCCATTACAAAACCTCCGGGGCGAGCGAGATGATCTTCATGTGGTTCTTGGCGCGCAGCTCGCGCGGCACCGGCCCGAAAATGCGGGTGCCGATCGGCTCTTTCTGATTGTTGATCAGCACGGCGGCGTTCGAATCGAAACGGATCACGGAGCCGTCCGAACGCTTGATGTCCTTCGCGGTGCGCACGACGACGGCCTTGAGCACGTCGCCCTTCTTGACGCGGCCGCGCGGGATCGCCTCCTTGATCGACACGACGATGATGTCGCCGACGCCAGCGTATTTGCGCTTGGAGCCGCCCAGCACCTTGATGCACATCACGCGACGCGCGCCCGAATTGTCGGCGACGTCAAGATTGGTCTGCATCTGAATCATGGCTTACCCGCCTTTCGTTCCGGTCTGGTTTCGGCATGTCCGCTGTGGTGCGCGCCGACTTCGTCCGGACTGTTCCTTCGTTCCGACTACGCCTCGGCCGCCTCTTCGACGACCCGCCAGCGCTTCAATTTCGAGATCGGCGCGGTCTCTTCGATCGTCACCGTGTCGCCCACCTTGAACGCGCCGTTCTCGTCATGGGCGTGATAGTTTTTCGTGCGTCGCACCGTCTTTTGGAACAGCGGATGGGTGAAACGGCGCTCGACCTTCACCACAACCGTCTTGTTCTGCTTGTCGCTGACGACGACGCCCTGGAGAATTCGCTTCGGCATGGCGTTCTAACCTTGTTTTTCCGCGTGCTTCAGCGCGGCGATGGTTTTCGCGCGGGCGATGTCGCGACGAACGACGCGCACGCGTGAGGTGTTCTCGAGCTGGCCTGTCGCCCGCTGGAAGCGCAGATTGAACTGCTCTTTCTTGAGCTTCAGCACTTCGTCACTGAGCTGATCTTCAGTCATCGCCTTGATGTCGGAGAGGCGCTGTTTCGATTTCATCACATTACCCCTTATTCGGCGATGCGTTCGATGAAGCGCGTCTTGATCGGCAGCTTGGCGGCGGCGAGCGTTAAAGCCTCGCGCGCCACCGGCGCCGGCACGCCGTCGATCTCGAACATGATGCGGCCAGGCGCAACGCGCACCGCCCAGAATTCCGGCGCGCCCTTGCCCTTGCCCATGCGCACTTCGGTCGGCTTCTTGGAGACCGGCACGTCGGGGAAGATGCGGATCCAGACGCGGCCGGCGCGCTTCATATGGCGCGTCATGGCGCGGCGCGCCGCCTCGATCTGGCGCGCGGTGACGCGCTCCGGCTCCAGCGCCTTGAGGCCGAACTGACCGAAGTTCAGCGAAAAGCCCGCCTTGGAGGCGCCACGGATGCGGCCCTTGAAAGCCTTGCGGAACTTGGTGCGTTTGGGTTGCAGCATGATAGCGCTCTTTAATCTTGTTTGTTACGCCGCGTCGCGCGGTTCGCGGTGCTCGCGACGGCGGCGTTCGCCGCCGCGGTCGCGATCGCCATGATCGCCGCCGGACGCCTGTTCGGCCGCCTTCTTGTCCTGCGCCATCGGATCGTGCTCGAGGATCTCGCCCTTGAAGATCCAGACCTTGATGCCGCACGCGCCATAGGCGGTATGCGCGGTCGCCGTGCCGTAGTCGACGTCGGCGCGCAGCGTATGCAGCGGCACGCGGCCTTCGCGATACCATTCGAGACGCGCGATTTCCGCGCCGCCGAGACGACCCGAGCAATTGATGCGGATGCCCTGCGCGCCCAGCCGAATCGCCGATTGCACGGCGCGCTTCATCGCGCGGCGGAAGGCGACGCGGCGCTCGAGCTGCTGCGCGATCGATTCGGCGACGAGCGCGGCCTCGGTCTCAGGCTTGCGCACTTCGACGATGTTGATGACCACCTCGCTGCCCGTCAGCTTGCCGACGAGCTTGCGGATCTTGTCGATATCGGCGCCCTTCTTGCCGATGACGACGCCGGGACGCGCCGAATGGATCGTCACCCGGCACTTCTTGTGCGGACGCTCGATGACGATTTTCGACACCGCCGCCTGCTTCAACGTCTTCGTGACCGCCTCGCGGATCGCCATGTCCTCGTGCAGCAGCTTGGCGTATTCGCCCTTATTGGCGAACCAGCGCGAATCCCAGGTGCGGTTGACGCCCAGTCGCAGCCCGATCGGATTAACCTTCTGACCCATGGTTTTGAAATCCTTTAGGCGTTGGCTTGCGCTTCGACTTCGCGCACGATGATCGTCAGATTGGCGAAGGGCTTCTCGACGCGGCTCGCGCGACCGCGCGCGCGGGCGTGAAAACGCTTCATCACCAGCGCCTTGCCGACATAGGCCTGGGCGACGACGAGGTCGTCGACGTCGAGCCCGTGATTGTTTTCGGCGTTGGCGATGGCGCTTTCGAGCGCCTTCTTCACCTCATGCGCGATCCGCTTTCTGGAGAACTCCAGATCGGCGAGCGCGCGATCGACCTTCTTGCCGCGGATCAACTGCGCGAGCAGATTGAGCTTCTGCGGCGAGACGCGCAGCATGCGCGCGACGGCCTTCGCTTCATTTTCCGCAAGCCGCGGCGGATTGGCTTCCTTCGACATCGTGAGCCTCTCTTAGCCCCTCTTGGCCTTCTTGTCGGCCGCATGGCCGTGGAAGGTGCGGGTTGGAGCGAATTCGCCGAATTTATGCCCGATCATGTCTTCCGACACGGATACGGGAATATGCTTATGGCCGTTATGCACGCCGAAGGTCAGCCCGACGAATTGCGGGAGGATCGTCGAGCGACGGCTCCAGATCTTGATCACCTCGGAGCGGCCCGAAGCGCGCGAAACATCGGCCTTCTTGAGAAGATAGCCGTCGACGAACGGGCCCTTCCAGATCGAGCGAGCCATGGGTTAGCCCTTCTTCTTGCGATTGTGCCGCGAGGACACAATGAAACGGTCAGTGGATTTATTGGTGCGGGTCTTCTTGCCCTTGGTCGGCTTGCCCCACGGCGTCACCGGATGGCGTCCGCCCGAGGTGCGGCCTTCGCCGCCGCCATGGGGATGGTCGATCGGATTCATGGTGACGCCGCGGTTGTGCGGGCGACGGCCCAGCCAGCGCGAACGGCCGGCCTTGCCGATCGACGTGTTCATATGATCCGGATTGGACACGGCGCCGATCGTGGCGAAGCATTGCCCGTGCACGAGACGCTGCTCGCCTGAATTCAGGCGAACGATCACATAGCCCTGATCGCGCCCGACGATCTGCGCATAGGTGCCGGCCGAACGGGCGATCGCGCCGCCCTTGCCGATCTTCATCTCGACATTGTGGACGATGACGCCGACCGGAATGTTGGCGATCGGCATGGCGTTGCCAGGCTTCACGTCGACCTGATTGCCGGCGATCACGTCGTCGCCCACCGAGAGCCGCTGCGGCGCGAGAATGTAGGCGAGCTCATTGTCCGTATAGCGGATTAGCGCGATGAACGCGGTCCGGTTCGGGTCATATTCGAGCCGCTCGACCTTGCCGGGAACGTCGAGTTTGCGCCGCTTGAAATCGACGAGGCGATAGGCCTGCTTATGGCCGCCGCCGCGAAACCGCACGGTGACGCGGCCGCTGTTGTTGCGCCCGCCCTTCGAGGCTTTGCCCTCGGTCAGCGTCTTGACCGGTTTGCCCTTATAGAGATCGCGGCGGTCGACAATGACGAGCTGGCGAAGGCTCGGCGTGACCGGCTTGAATGTCTTCAGCGCCATAATTCTATCCCCACGCCTTCCCTTACAGTCCGGTCGTCACGTCGATCTTGTGGCCCTCGGCGAGGGTCACGATGGCCTTCTTGGCGTCGCTCTGCCGGCCGCGCACGCTCCGGAAGGTCTTGACCTTACCCTTGCGCACGAGCGTATTGACGGCTTCGACCTTGACGTCGAACAGGCCCTCGACCGCCGCCTTGATCTGCGGCTTGGTCGCGGTTTTGGCGACCTTGAAGACCACCTTGTTGCTCTCCGAGGCGAGCGTCGCCTTCTCGGTGATGACCGGGGCGACGATCACGTCATAATGGCGAACGTCCTTGCTCATTTCAGTCGCGCCTCCAGCGCGTCCACCGCGGCGCGGGTCAAGACCAGCTTCTCGCGGCGGAGGATGTCGTAAACATTGACGCCTTCGACGGGCAGAACGTCGATCTTCGGAATGTTGCGCGCGGCAAGCGCGAAATTGCCCTGCGGCGCGCCGCCGACGATGATGATCGCGCTCTCGAGCCCTACCTTGGAGAAGCCCGACGCAAGCAGCTTCGTCTTCGGCTCGGCGAGCTCCGCATTTTCCCACACGATGATGCCGCCGTCCTTCGCCTTCGCCGAAAGCGCGTGTTTCAACGCGAGCTGGCGCACCTTCTTGGGCAGGTCATGCGCATGGCTGCGCACCACCGGACCGAAGGCGCGTCCGCCGCCGCGGAACTGCGGCGCGCGCGCCGAGCCGTGACGGGCGCCGCCGGTGCCCTTCTGCTTATGCAGCTTCTTGCCCGAGCGCGCGATCTCGGCGCGGTTCTTGACCGCATGGGTGCCGGCGCGCCGCTTGGCGAGCTGCCAGCGGATCATGCGAAAGATGAGATCCTTTCGCGGCTCAAGGCCAAAGACCTCATCGGAGAGTTCGATCGAACCGGCCGCCTGGCCGTCGAACGACGTGACGTCGATCTTCACGGCTCAGTCCTCCTTTTTCTCTTCTTGCGGAGCGGCGGCTTCGGCCTCCCCATCGCCGTTCAGCCGGAACTTGCCCGGCTGCGGCGCATCCTTCGGCAGCGCGCGCTTCACCGCGTCGCGCACGAAAATCCAGCCGCCGGCCGTTCCCGGGACCGCGCCTTCGACAAGCAGCAGCCCCCGATCCACGTCCGTGCGCACGACGCGCAGATTTTGCGTGGTGACGCGCTCGACGCCCATATGGCCGGCCATTTTCTTGTTCTTGAAGGTCTTGCCGGGATCCTGGCGGCCGCCGGTCGACCCATGCGAACGATGCGAAATCGAGACGCCGTGGGAGGCGCGCAAGCCGCCGAAGCCCCAGCGCTTCATCGGACCCGCGAAGCCCTTGCCGGTCGACGTGCCGGTCACGTCGACGAACTGGCCGACGACGAAATGGTCCGCCGTGATTTCCGCCCCGATCGGAATCAGCTCTTCCTCGTTCACGCGGAACTCGGCGAGCTTCATCTTCGGCTCGACCGAGGCCGCGGCGAAGCGCGCGCGCTCCGCCTTCGAGACATTCTTGACCTTGGCGCGGCCGATGCCCAGCTGAACGGCGGTGTAGCCGTTCTTTTCCTTGGTCCGCTGCGCGACGACCTGGCAGCCGTCGAGCTTCAGAACCGTGACCGGCACATGCTCGCCCGCCTCCGTGAAGACGCGGGTCATTCCGACCTTTTGCGCGATGACGCCCGACCGCATGATCCAATCCTTCGCAAAGCGCGCTCTCATCTTAGGAGCGCCGCCTGAATTCCGTTAGAGCTTGATTTCGACGTCGACGCCGGCGGCAAGATCAAGCTTCATGAGCGCGTCCACCGTTTGCGGGGTGGGATCGACGATGTCGAGAACGCGCTTATGCGTCCTGATCTCGAACTGTTCGCGCGACTTCTTGTCGATGTGGGGCGAACGGTTCACCGTGAATTTTTCGATGCGCGTCGGCAAAGGAATCGGACCGCGGACCTGAGCGCCCGTGCGCTTGGCCGTCGAGACGATCTCCTTCGTCGAAGTGTCGAGAATCCGGTGATCGAACGCCTTGAGGCGAATCCGGATATTTTGACCGTTCATTGTTCCGTCCTTTGGGACCGCGAGCGGTTCTGCTCGCCTTCATGCGCCGCGCGGCTTTTGCGCGCGGCTTCTTTCACAAGAGCGAGCGCTTGGCCCGCGGCCCGGATTCGCTTTATTCGATGATGCTGGCGACGACGCCGGCGCCGACGGTTCGGCCGCCTTCACGGATGGCGAAGCGCAGCTTCTCCTCCATGGCGATCGGCACGATCAGCGCCACTTCCATCGTCACATTGTC